>Ga0102927_1000193_pt1 | contig 14171 bp, 12 predicted proteins | sample SalPon1_A_H2O_MG_FD_78208 | JGI IMG/M metagenome (GOLD analysis project Ga0102927, IMG submission 78208) | Salt pond water microbial communities from South San Francisco under conditions of wetland restoration - Salt Pond MetaG R1_A_H2O_MG | ecosystem: Environmental > Aquatic > Non-marine Saline... | reverse complement strand
CGGCCACCCGCGGCTACGCCTCGTTTGATTACGAATTTAAGCGTTTTCAAGCGGAGCGTTTGGTTAAGCTCGACGTATTAGTCAATGGTGACCGAGTCGATGCATTATCGGTCATTGTGCATCGGGATCAGGCAGAGAGCCGCGGACGTGATCTTACAGAGCGATTAAAAGAGATCATACCGCGGCAAATGTTTGAGGTGGCTATTCAGGCGGCTATAGGATCTAAGGTGATTGCGCGGTCATCGGTTAAAGCGTTGCGTAAGAATGTGACTGCGAAGTGCTATGGTGGCGATATAACAAGAAAGAAAAAGCTGCTGGAAAAGCAAAAGCAGGGGAAACGTCGAATGAAGCAGGTCGGGCGGGTAGAGATTCCGCAAGATGCCTTCTTAGCTGTCCTCCAAGTCGATCAGGATAAATAGCCGGGCAGGGGGACGATGGGGATGTTCGACTTTGAATTAATTATTGTGTCGCTGACGTTGGTTAGTGGGGTCATTTGGACATCGGATTGGTTTCGACGCCGGCAGCGATCGGCAGGCGCACAGATATCTTGGTGGGTGGATCTTGGCCGCTCATTATTCCCGGTGCTCTTAATTGTGCTTGTGGTGCGCTCCTTTATTGTTGAGCCGTTTCGTATTCCCTCCGGCTCAATGCTGCCCACCCTGGAGGCAGGCGATTTCATTTTAGTGAATAAATTTGGCTATGGGCTCAGGCTGCCAGTGGGCCATCAATTGGTTGTGCCGATTGGCGAGCCCGAGCGTGGCGATGTCGCCGTGTTTCGCTATCCGGTGGACCCTGCGCAGGATTATATTAAGCGCATTATTGGTTTGCCTGGCGATACGATTCGATATGTGAACAAACGCTTGAGTATTAACGGTGAAACGCTTGAAGTCGAACGCATGGGGCGATGGTCGGCCGATGAGACATTCGCGCTATTGCGCGAGCGCATCGATAGCGACTGGCATGAAGCGTTGGTGCATCGACCATCATCGACGCCGGGTTTTGAGTACACCGTGCCTGCTGGCGAATACTTTGTAATGGGTGATAATCGCGATCGCAGCAGTGATAGCCGCTTTTGGGGGCCCGTGCCGCGAGATCATTTAGTGGGGCGAGCATTTTTTATTTGGCTAAGCTGGAATGGTGGGCCTAATTGGTCGCGGATGGGTAATGTTATTCATTAGTGTGAAAAAGAGCGTTTGCTCATGACAGATTTGCAGGCACTTGCTGAGCGTGTTGGCTGGGATTTCAACGATCCCACCTTGCTGCGTCAAGCGGTGACGCACCGTAGTGCCAATGGTCCGAATAATGAGCGCCTCGAATTCCTCGGTGACGCTATTCTTAATTTTGTTATTGCCTCAGAAGTATTTGAACGCCGTCCCGATTTACGCGAGGGCGAACTCAGTCGTCTGCGCGCCTCGCTTGTGAATAAAAACGCGTTAGCGGATATTGCTCGAGACATCGCACTCGGCCCGCATATTGTCTTGGGAAGCGGCGAGCTCAAAACCGGCGGTCGACGACGGGATTCGATTCTAGCCGATGCGCTCGAAGCGCTGATTGGTGCGATCTATCTTGATGGTGGTTATGAAGGCGGTCGCGAGCTCATCCTCCGGCTCTACGCGAGACACCTAGAGCGCTTGCCTGAGATGCAGGCGAATAAGGACCCGAAAACACAATTACAAGAATATTTACAGGGACGAGGGCTTGATTTGCCAAGCTATGCGGTCGAACACATCAGTGGTCGCGCGCATGAACAGACCTTTCGCGTAATCTGCAGCAGTGAAGGGTTACAAATGGTGGGTAACGGAATCGCAAGTAATCGACGGCAAGCCGAGCAGGCTGCCGCGCAAGACTTACTCGAAAAGCTCCAGCCCGCTGAGCTTGCACGTGTTAATCATCATTCAGATTCTGAGGACGCTTAAGCGTAATGCGTAATCATTCATGAGCAAAGCTGAACCTGAGGTGCTTCCTGCTGGGTTTGCCGCGCTAGTTGGACGGCCTAATGTGGGTAAATCCACGCTCTTAAATGCACTCCTTGGCCAGAAAGTGAGTATTGCAACTCGCAAGCCACAAACGACGCGGCATCGTATTCTGGGAATTCATCAGCGCGATGATGCGCAAATCATCTATGTCGACACGCCGGGATTGCATGAGGGCGGACGAACGGCGATGAACCGATACCTCAATGATGCGGCTGGCAGTGCGCTAGCGGATGTTGATGTTGTGGTGATGCTCATTGAAGCGGGACGCTGGAGCGCGGCCGATGAGCGGGTGTTGCAGCGCTTAGCGCACACTAATTCACCTGTGATAGCGGCGATTAACAAAGTCGATCGAGTCCGTGATAAAAATCGCTTACTCCCGGAGATCGCGGAAGTCGATCAACGCGGTCACTTTGCAGCCGTTGTGCCCGTCTCTGCGCAAAAGCATGAAAACCTAGCGGCTTTAGAATCAGCCATTATCGCGCAACTGCCAAGAAGTCCAGCGTTATTTCCGCGTGACCAAGTCACGGATCGAGGCGAGTCGTTCATGGCTGCAGAATTAGTCAGAGAGCAGCTAACGATGATGTTGGGCGATGAGTTGCCCTATGCGAGCACCGTAGAAATTGAAGCCTTTGAGCAAACGGGGAGGTTACGGCGAATTGCCGCAATTATTTGGGTTGAGCGGCCCGGGCAGCGGCGCATTGTCATTGGTGAGGCGGGTTCGCGTGTTAAGCAAATTGGTGCGGGCGCACGGCATGAGATGGAGCGATTATTTGATGCGCGGGTCTATTTAAAACTTTGGGTAAAAGTGCGCGAAGGTTGGTCTGATGATGCCCGCATGCTTCAGGCCTTGGGGTATACCCAGCACCAATGAGCGCGGCGGGCCGAGATGCCTCATTGGAGCCTGCGTTTGTGCTCCATACTCGGCCTTATCGCAATACGAGTTTGCTGCTAGAAGTGCTATCACGTGTGCATGGCCGGGTGGGATTAGTTGCCAAGGGTGTCCGTGGAGGGCGTTCGCGAACAGCCGGTCTACTCCAACCCTTTCAACCATTAGCGCTATCGTGGCGGCTAAGAGGCGAAATGGGCACTCTCCAACAGGTCGAGAGCGCTGGGCCGGCTTTGCCGTTGCAAGGACGTCGGCTTGTCAGTGGTTTGTATGCCAATGAACTACTCATGCGGGTGCTTGGCCGAGAAGATCCGCATCCTGGGTTGTTTGAAAATTATGTCCGCTTAATTGATGCCTTAGCTGCCAATGAACCAGAGGCGCCTGCTTTGCGAACTTTTGAGCGTGATTTGCTGGGTATGTTGGGCTATGGCCTATCACTTAGTGCTGACCGTCAAGGCCACCGACTGGTGCCCGAGCAACGGTATCGGTACGATCCACTTAATGGTGCGATACCGGTCACAGACTCTCAGACGAGCGGCGTGGTGATGATTGGTCAGCATCTTATTAATTTGGCAAAAGATCCGATGAGTGCTGAGACGGCAAAAGCGACCCGCGCATTAATGCGAGCTGCACTGGCGCCACATCTTGGCGGACGGCCGCTAAAAACCCGCGAGCTCTATGCTCGCTATCCGGTACAAGGAGATAACGACGATGGGCCATCATCAGGGCAGTCTTGAACCCCTATTAGGCGTGAACATCGATCATGTTGCGGGGCTTCGGCAAGCCCGCGGTACGCGCTATCCCGACCCTATTTTTGCTGCACAGCTTGCTGAGCAAGCCGGTGCTGATGCCATTACGGTGCATTTACGCGAAGACCGTCGGCATATTGTTGACCGAGATATAGACCGTCTCGCGCAAACCCTACAAACCCGCATGAATCTGGAAATGGCAATAACGGATGAAATGATTGCCATTGCCGAGCGTATTCAACCGGCTGACTGTTGTTTAGTGCCGGAGCGGCGTGAGGAATTAACGACAGAAGGCGGTTTGGATGTTGCGGGAGACCCCCAGCGTTGTCGTCAAGCTTGCCAAGCACTTAGCAAAGCGGGGATTCGGACGTCGTTGTTTATTGACCCAGAGCCTGATCAGTTGCATGCCGCGCAAGCTGCCGGCGCACCCGTTGTAGAACTGCACACCGGTGCATTTGCCGATGCCACGGATAATGCAACAATCCATGCCGAATTCCAGCGTATTCATAAAGCGGCACAGCTTGGCCAATCCCTGGGGCTGCAAGTCAACGCAGGACACGGATTGCACTATCATAATGTCGCGCCGATTGCGGCATTAGCGGAAATCACGGAACTCAATATTGGTCACGCCATTGTTGGGCGTGCGGTATTTACCGGTCTAGAAGTAGCCGTCCGCGAGATGAAGCGTCTTATTCGTGAGGCTCGGCATTGAGCATTATTGGCATTGGCACCGATGTGGTTGCTGTTGAGCGAATGTTGCGTATGCATCAAGCGCATGCTGAGCGGCTGGCGGTTCGCTTGTTAGCTGGCGCGGAAATTGCGGAGTATGAGCGCGCCCGAGTCAGCAAGACCGGCGCGGCTGCGTTTTTGGCCCGTCGGTTTGCGGCTAAAGAGGCAGCCGCTAAAGCGCTTGGTTGCGGTATTGGTGCTCGCGCTGGATTTCGCGATTTGATCGTCGAGCACTATCCGAATGGTGCACCCCGATTAGCATTTAGTGGTGCTGCACGGGATACTGCTGATCGCTTAGGAGTCAATCAGGCGCATATCAGTATCACCGATGAGCAAACGCATGCCGTTGCGTTTGTCGTGCTTGAGAACTAGCGCCCGTTAGGGAGCCTCAGGCAAGACATGTTCGAGCCACTGCGCATTCAGCCGATCACTCAGCCGGTTTTGCTGCTGACGCGCGGCTAAGTTATCTAAATCAATCCAAGTTAATGGCTGATCTTGACCCGCGCAGGAGAAAACCGGTCGGGTGCGTTTGCCAGTCTCCGGGTCAATTTGCCATTGTAAGCATTGCGCGCAAACGCCTTGCATCATGCATTGCATTGGGCTGCCAACCGTTCCAAATGCGTCGCATTGCGCAGCCACCATGCCCTTGAGATCACCTTTTACCGCCGCTTGAAAGCCTTTTAATAGGCCGGTTCCGCCCATAACCATTATGCGATCAACGTCACTCAGCGGAATGCCGCCCTCGGCTGGACCAATCTCACCGGCGCCATAACGCTTAACCACCTCAATCATGTCGGTCGCTTGTAGACTGCTATCTTGCGGGCGCCGTGGTTCGATTAGCGTGTCTTTGGCGGTGCACCAGATGATTTGGTCGGCACCGGCTTCCAGCTCGTCTTGATGATCGATATCCCCTGGGCTACCAAATGCAGCGACATAGAGCACGCGATTACCGGCTGCACGCAATGCCGCACCAATATCTAGCATCACCGCGGCTCCCCAGCGTCCGGCAACCACCATGATTGTACGTCCGGTTGGCATGTCAGTTGGCGCGCCGGTTGGCCCCATAAGAACGACCGGATCTCCCGCTTGTAAGCGTCCTACGAGGCGTGGCCCAGCGCCCCATTGCAATACCATAAGACGAATACAATCATTTTTTACCCCAGTGCCAGAGACCGTGATAAGCGGGATTTGCAGGCGTGTGTTCTCAACCACGGGAGAGAGTGATTCAAAGGTCTGCAGGCGGAAGAATTGGCCGGCTTTGAAGTTACGTGCAGCCATTGGTGCGCGCACCCAGACTTCGACCATGGCAGGGTTATCGCTGCGTACCTCAACCACTCGTGCCGTTAATAGGTCATCGATACGAGTGAGAAACTGCTGATGGGGTTCATCGCTGCCGGGTAGCTCATGGTCCATCGCCGCGATCACATAGGGGTAAGTGCGCATGCCCGAGGCAATCGCCTTAACCACACTGCCATGAAAAGCCGGATGCGTATCGCCAATAAATGTCACACGCCGACCGCCCTCGCTATAGGAGGTAAATGGGCCAAACATATTAGATTTACAGTGTTCAGCATCTGCCACCGGTTCAAGGCCCTGATCGGTGGAGTGGTGCGGCAAAAAGTGATTCCCCTCAAGAGCAAAGGTCTCGCTATGTTCGCGCTCGTAAATGGTATTAGGCACGGTGCCGGCGGCAATGAATATCGCCCGTGCCGGTAGCGTTCGTTTAGCGCCAGTCGGTACCCATTTGCCCTCTTGCGCGCAGAGCTCGCGGCATACTAAACCGCTGACATGCGCATAGTCATCGAGCTGGGCATGCAAGGGCTCAAGGCCCTCAGCATAGAATAAGCCCTCTTCAGTCGCCTTTGTGACCTCTTCGTGATTGCGCACATAGGCCGGCGAATCTGACATCCCTTTACGATAGGCAACGGTGACACCGCCCCAAGCTCGAATAAGGCCGTTGAAATCTGGCTTGCGAGCAGCCGTTTCTGCAGCGCGGCGCTCTGCACGAACCGCCTTACCGTGCGTAAGAAACTCCGCTAGCGTTGCCTGATCCTCATCGTTCATGCCAGCGGTCATAGCCGCTTCACCCAGCTGCGCGCTTAAGCGTTCATAGCGAGTGAGGATTTTTTCAACTTGTTTGATGTAGTAAGCCTGTACCTCAGTGGCGGTATCGATGCCTGTGAGTCCACCACCAACGACAACGGCAGGTAAGCGGACTTGTAGGCTTGCCAGTGAAGAGGATTTAGCCGCGCCAGTTAGCTGCAACGCCATTAAAAAGTCACTTGCTTGGCGCATACCGCGTGCCAGACTATTGCCCATGTTGACTACGCGCGGCAGACCAGCACCGGTGGCATTGACGACATGATCAAATCCCAGTGCCCAAGCATCTTCAAGCGTGACTGTGCCGCCTAGGCGAACCCCACCATAAACTTTGAAATTCTCGCGACGAGCGAGGGTGAGGTAAATGAGTTTAAGGAAATTTTTATCCCAGCGCACGGTAATGCCGTATTCGGCAACGCCACCAAAACCGAGCAAAATTCGCTCATCCAAATCCTCTTGCAGATCGGCCCAGCGTTCAACGGGCGCATTGAGTAGCGTCTCTGGCAGCGGTTCGATCTTAAGGCCATCAACACCGACAACAGCTGTGCCAGTCATGGTCAGATGATGCGCGATGGTAAAACCAGCTGGCCCCATGCCGGCGACTAAAACCCGTCGATTATTATTGCGTTTTTGCAGGTACTGCTCGCGGCGCAGCGGGTTCCAGCGTGTCAGGAGGTGATAAATTTCAACCCCCCAAGGTAAGTCGAGCGCATCAGTAAGGACACCCGTTTCAATCTGCGGGATATCAACCGCATCTTGTTTTTGATAAATGCAGCCTTTCATGCAGTCATTACAAATACGATGCCCGGTTGCCGGTGCCATGGGGTTGTCGACCATAATCATGGCTAAGGCGGCGAGGTTATAGCCCTCACGCCGTAGGACATGCATTTCTGAGATTTTCTCTTCTAACGGGCAGCCAGTAAGCGCAACGCCCAGAGGGTCATGCTTAAAGCCAAGCTCGGGTTCGGTTTTTTTCTCAGGAAATCCTCTAGAGCAAAAATCGCCCTCGTGCTCGTGGCAGTAGATACAGTAATGCACTTCGCTTTGTATATGGCGAGCGTCCATACGCGCATCGGTAAGGGAAAAGCCATCGCGCGCTCGATGTTGATCTGCTGGTGCCTCGAGACGAGTGATGCCATCCATTTCGATGCGTTCTGTCGGTACAAGCGCAAAATGATCAATGCGCTCGGGAAGTTTAAAGCTCGCCCAGCCCGCGACTCGCGCTTGGCCCTCTGGCGTGTGCCGAGCAAGCTTGCACCATGCAGTGAGTGTCGCAATGGCTTTGGCATTCTTCTCAGGGTCTTTAAGTAAAGCCATACCCATTTGCGCGATTGCTTTTTCTTCGTCACCCTCGATAACGGAACCTAGACGCTTAACAAGCGCTGCATCGAGTTCACTAAATGACTGCTCAATCGGCTGGCGATATTTTTTAACCCGTTTTTGTACAAAGGCTTGTTTGAACTGCATTACGATGTCATGCGCAATGAGGGCGTCATGCTGCTGGGCCAGCGCATTTTCAATGCCAAATACGCGACCGATATAACCCTCGATATGCGGTGCAAGTGCAATGAGCAATTCGCTATTTTCGGTTCCTGGCAAATCAGTGTCGCGATCGCGATAGCTCAGGAGCCGCTCTAGCAGGCTTGGTGCCGCGGTTTTAAGCTCTTTAATAAAGCCCGCATCAAGCTGTTCAAGACCTTCCGGTGTTTGGAGGGTTTTGAAATCGAGGCCGTAGCGGCTAAGCGCAGCATTGAGATCCATAACGTCCTGGTAAAAGTGGTGCGAATAATAAGCGTAAGGATGCGCCTTGGCGGGCTTGGCAACAAGCCAAATGCCGTGCGGTTTTGATGATTATGTCGATGAATTTGAGGGGTCCATTGGCTCAAGCGACTCGATCGACTCCACTCGCGTGATAAGTTCACCGTGGCCGAGTTGGGTTTTTAATAATTCTCCCCGCGCGGTGTTTTGTGCATCAGAAAGAATGCGGCCATCGGTGAGGCGACGGACGATGGCATAACCGCGATGAACGGTTGCAAGCGGGCTGACCGCCTCGAGTGCCCGAGCGTTTTCCTGTACCCGGGCGCGATGGTGTGTCAGTCGCTCTACCACTGCGCTCGCGAGACGCTGGGCAAGTGTTGCGTTATGGATTTTGTGCTGTTCGATATTGCGTGCTGGGTTGCTCGCCTGAAGGGCTCGGAATAAGCCATCCACACGAATCGATTGATGGCGCAGGCGAGCGTTGCTGGCATGACTCAGGCGGCGTTCCAATTCATCGAGGCGTTGCGCACGATCATGCAGACGGCGCCCGGGGTGTTGGGCCGATAGGCGCTCGCTAAGGCGCGTGATCTGATTTCGACGTTCATTCCACTGACGTTGCAAGCTTTGGCCTAAACGCGAGCGCTGAGCTATTAATGCTTGCTGAATAGACTGCGCATCCGGTGAGATTAACTCGGCGGCAGCCGATGGAGTGGCGGCGCGTTGATCAGCAACAAAATCACAGATCGAAACATCAACCTCATGCCCAACCGCGCTAATGACCGGTTGTGAACAAGCTACAACAGCGCGGGCTACTTGCTCATCGTTAAAGGCTTGCAAGTCCTCTAACGAACCGCCGCCTCGCGTGACAATCAAGACATCAACTTCCGCGCGTTGATCAGCGCGTGCAATGGCACTGGCAATATCATCTGCAGCGCCTTCACCTTGTACACGGACGGGGTAAATCAGCACGGGCAGAGCGGGGAAACGCCGTTTGAGAACACTTAGAATATCGCGAATGGCCGCGCCGGTCGCAGAGGTCACCACACCAATACGTTGCGGTAGGTCAGGGAGGGATTTTTTAAGCGCCGGATCGAATAGCCCCTCTGCGCTTAGGCGGGCTTTGAGGGCTTCAAACGCACGTTGTAGCGCACCATCGCCTGCAGGCTCCATATGCTCGGCGATGAGCTGATACTCACCGCGCGGGGCATAGAGTCCGAGACGCGCATGCAGTCTGACTTGAGCGCCATTCTCGGGTGAGAAACGCAGGCGTGATGCCCGATTACGAAATAGCGCGCAGCGTACCTGAGCCGCGCTATCTTTGAGGGTGAAATAGAAGTGACCGGACTGAGGCCGGGCTAAATTAGAGATTTCGCCTTCGACCCAAATCAGCGGGAAAGCCTGTTCAAGCAGGTTTTTCACGTCTTGATTGAGGCGTGAAACGCTATAGATTTCCTGACCGAGCGGTTCTTCCATGCATTAAGCCTATCAGCCCCGTATAATGACCGGTTAATTTATTGATGCAAAAAGAGGACGTCATTATGCAAATTGCCCAGGAAGCGCTGACCTTTGATGACGTTCTTTTGTTGCCTGACTATTCAGAGGTCATGCCGCGCGATGTCGATCTCTCTACTCGGGTAAGTCGTGATATTACTTTGAATATCCCGCTGTTATCAGCCGCAATGGATACGGTGACTGAGTCTCGATTAGCCATTGCACTGGCTGAACAGGGCGGTATCGGTATTGTTCATAAAAGCATGAGTATTGCTGAGCAAGCCCGCGAAGTACGAATCGTTAAAAAGTTCGAAAGCGGAGTGATTAAAGAGCCGATCACGGTGACACCGAATTCGAGTATTCGTGATGTGCTCACGTTAATGGGCCAACACGGTATTTCTGGTGTGCCGGTGGTGGAGGGCGAAAAGCTCGTTGGCATTGTTACGAGTCGTGATTTGCGCTTTGAAACCCGGCTCGATTTGCCGGTTACCGCTGCAATGACACCAGAGGATCGTCTAGTGACTGTCCAGGAGGGCGCAGAGCGTGATGAGGTTCTGGGTTTACTGCATCGTCATCGGATCGAAAAACTCTTGGTCGTTAATCGTGACTTCAAGCTGCGCGGCATGATTACTGTTAAAGATATACAAAAAGCTAAAGACTTTCCGCAGGCCTGTAAAGATGAGCATGGTCAACTGCGGGTTGGCGCGGCTGTGTCGACTGGCGAGAATACCGAAGAGCGAGTGTCGGCGCTTGCCGAGGCCGGTGTCGATTTATTGGTTGTCGATACCGCGCATGGTCACAGTCGCGGTGTGCTTGATCGGGTGTCATGGATTAAAAAACATTTTCCTGGCGTTCAGGTCGTGGGCGGTAATATTGCCACGGCGGATGCCGCCCTTGCGTTAGTTAAAGCGGGCGCGGATGCGGTCAAAGTTGGTATTGGTCCTGGCTCAATTTGCACAACGCGGGTGATTGCTGGGGTGGGTGTGCCACAGGTCACAGCAATTGATAATGTCGCGACAGCGCTAAAGGGAAGCGATATTCCTGTCATTGGCGATGGGGGTATCCGTTACTCAGGCGATATGGCAAAAGCGATTGCCGCCGGCGCTCATTGCGTGATGATGGGCAGCATGTTGGCGGGCACTGAAGAGGCACCGGGTGAGGTTGAGCTGTTTCAAGGCCGTAGCTACAAGTCTTATCGAGGAATGGGCTCGATCGGAGCGATGGCTCGACATCAAGGATCCTCTGATCGGTATTTTCAAGACAATGCTGGCGATGTGGATAAGCTGGTTCCTGAAGGGATTGAAGGCCGGGTTCCTTATAAAGGCGCGATGAGTGCAATTGTTCATCAGCTATTAGGGGGGCTGCGGGCGAGTATGGGTTATTGCGGTTGTGCGGATATCTCAACGTTTCGCGCGGATGCAAAATTTGCACGCATTACCAACTCCGGTGTTCTCGAGGGGCATGTCCACGATGTGAGCATTACCAAAGAAGCGCCCAACTATCGCAGTAACTAACGATGATGAGCCAAGATATTCACGTTGAGCGTATCCTCATACTGGATTTTGGCTCTCAGTACACACAGCTTATTGCCCGTCGCATTCGTGAAGTTGGGGTTTACTGTGAGATTTTGCCTTGGGATGTTGATGATGCGCGGATTCAGGCGTTTGCGCCGGTTGGCGTCATCCTCTCAGGGGGGCCTGAGTCGGTTCATGAGGATGCGCTCACAACGCCGCGTATCGCTGATGCTGTGCTCGCGATGAACATCCCCGTGCTGGGTATTTGCTATGGCATGCAAGCACTCGCTCAGCAATATGGTGGTGTGGTTCAAGCCTCGAGTCACAAAGAGTTTGGCTATGCTGAGGTGCGCGCTCGCGGTCACTCAAATTTGCTTCGCGATATTGAGGACCGTAGCAATGCGAAGGGCCATGGTCTGCTCGATGTGTGGATGAGTCATGGCGATCGGGTGGCAGAGTTGCCAAAGGGCTTTAAGGTCATCGCTAGCACCCCAAGCGCACCCATTGCGGGGATTGGTGATGATGAGCGGGGGCTCTATGGCCTGCAGTTTCACCCTGAAGTGACCCATACCCCCCAAGGTGCGCGCATTCTTGAGCGCTTTGTCCGCGAGGTATGTGGCTGTCATGGACAGTGGACTGCCAATAATATTATCGATGATTTAATCGCCAGGGTGCGCGAAACCGTTGCCGGGGATAATGTTTTATTAGGGTTATCCGGTGGTGTTGACTCCTCGGTGGTGGCCGCCCTGCTGCACAAAGCCATTGGCGATCAATTAACTTGTGTGTTTGTTGATAACGGGTTGTTGCGCTTGAATGAGGGCGATGAGGTGATGCAGACCTTTGCCCGACACATGGGGATTCGGGTGATTCGTGTTGACGCTGAATCGCGTTTTCTTGATGCCTTAGCCGGTGAGTCTGATCCTGAGGCGAAGCGAAAAATAATCGGTCGGACTTTTATCGACGTTTTTGATGAGCAATCCACTGCGCTTGATAATATTCAGTGGCTTGCCCAAGGCACGATCTATCCGGATGTGATTGAATCGGCAGGATCGAGCTCTGGCAAAGCCCATGTGATTAAGTCGCACCACAATGTGGGTGGATTGCCTGAGCGTATGAATTTGCAATTGCTCGAGCCCTTGCGCGAGCTATTTAAAGACGAGGTACGTCGGATTGGCGTTGAGCTGGGGCTTCCGGCAGAGATGGTTTATCGGCATCCCTTTCCCGGGCCTGGATTGGGTGTAAGGATTTTAGGCGAAATCCACAAACACCATGCCGACTGTTTACGCCTTGCTGATGGCATTTTTATTGACGAGCTACGTGCTGCTGGTTGGTATCAGAAAACGAGTCAAGCGTTTGCCGTGTTCTTGCCAGTCAAGTCTGTCGGCGTCACTGGTGATGGACGGCGTTATGAATATGTGATCGCATTGCGCGCGGTCGAAACCGTGGATTTTATGACCGCTCGCTGGGCGCATTTGCCCTATGATTTTCTCGACCATGTCTCACGCCGCATCATTAACGAAATCGATGGTATTTCACGAGTGGTGTATGACATTTCTGGCAAGCCCCCGGCAACGATTGAGTGGGAGTGACCGGAATTTTTTTACAGGGTTCTTATGGTTTTGAAAATTTTAAAGCCATGATATAGCCGGTGCCGGGGTCAATTACCTGTTAGGTTGTCTTGTCTTTTTGTAGCGCATAAGCTACATTTAGTGCATGCGATATCACATACTCACCACGGATCACTTCAATCGCTGGTTAGCCGGAATTCGTGACGGCGAACTTATCATCTTGCTGTGCGGTGGTAAAAAATCCAGTCAGTCACGCGACATTGTCCGTGCGCAACGAATATTGAGTGAAGTGGAGGTTTGAATCATGACTAAACTGACCGAATATAATCCTTTTGACCACTTGCTGGGCGAGAATGAGCTGGCCCAATACCTGACTGATGCCTACGAAGATGACGACCCTGCCGTATTCGTTGTGGCCCTGGGGCACGCCATTAAACACAAGGGTGTAGCCCAGATTGCTGAAGCAGCTGGACTCAACCGCGAAAGCCTCTACAAAGTGATCAATGGCCAGGTGCAGCCGAAGTGGGACACCATCCATCGCCTGATGCACGCCTTGGGTGTGCACTTGTCGGTCGCGGCATAGGGTGTGGTGCGGGCCCAGGTCCATAGACACTCGATAGCTTCCCCCGGTTATAAATGGCGGAACACCGTATTGGCTTTGGTTTATAAAAACCGTATTTTAGTCACTATGAGTGATCAAAATGAGAAAAAATTAAACCATCTACTGGCTGGCCTCGGTGATACCGGCGTGGTTTCCAGCCGGTGGCTAAGAGCGCATGGCTATTCCAGCAGCCTGGTGGTCCGTTATGTGGACAGCGGCTGGCTGGTATCCCCGGCCCGTGGTGTGTATATGCGCAAAGGCGGCTCCCTGCAGTGGGAAGGTGTGGTGCGGACGCTGCAATGGATGGAGGGTTTGTCACTGCATGTCGGCGGGCGCTTTGCCTTGGCCTGGTTGGGGCATGAGCACTACCTGCGCTTGGGCGAAGCTGCCGTGATCACCCTCTACGGGCCGGATCGTGTGCCCGGGTGGGTGCGCAAGTTGCCGTTGGTTGAAGGTGTCGAGTACTGCGGCAAGGGGCCTTTTGATTTGCCAGTGCCTTCCCTTACCGATGAGACATCGGATCAGACGTTGCTGAACCAGGGCCTGGAGCGGCGTGAAGCAGTGCCGAGCGGGATGCTAGTGTGTTCAACACTGGAGCGGGCCATGCTGGAATTGTGTGCCGAGGCGTCTGATGCCAGTGGGGTCTATGAGGTCGACGCATTGATGCAGGGCATGGCCACGCTGCGGCCCGAGCGGCTTGAGGTGTTGTTGCGACGATGCCACAGCATCAAGGCTAAGCGCTTGTTTCTCGCCCTGGGCGAACGTCACGGGCATGCTTGGTTTTCGCACCTGTCGCTCG
>Ga0102927_1000190_pt1 | contig 14194 bp, 13 predicted proteins | sample SalPon1_A_H2O_MG_FD_78208 | JGI IMG/M metagenome (GOLD analysis project Ga0102927, IMG submission 78208) | Salt pond water microbial communities from South San Francisco under conditions of wetland restoration - Salt Pond MetaG R1_A_H2O_MG | ecosystem: Environmental > Aquatic > Non-marine Saline... | reverse complement strand
TGCTTTAACTGCTTGATTTAAAAATTTTTTTTATTTATGGTTTTATTTGAACAAAAAAAGGCCATCGATCCGTGACCGATGGCCTTTTTTCTTGAGCGAGTGGTTTACTTGCTCTGGGCTTTGGCTGCCGTTTCTGAAGCAGTCTGAACGTTGGTCTCAACCAGCTTGCGTGCTTCGTTAACGAAGTCTTGGTTCATGGCAACGACCTTCTCGGCATCGCCTTTAACCCGCTCGGTGAGATCTTTGGCAATTTTCTGCTGCTCTTCAGCATAGGCCTGCAGCGCGCTGGTGTCCTTAACCTCAAGGGCGGCACGTGCCTGGTTTAGGCCAATCTCGCTGTAAGTGCGAGCGGCGGCCATCTGTGCATCGATGAGCTTCTCGGCATAATCCATGGCGAGCTTTGCGTAGTCGCGACTTGGCGCCATGAAAAGCTTCTCAGCCTGCTCGGAGTATTTCGTAAAGTTTTCGTTCGTCATAGCCTATATCCTCTTACAGTTACGGTGTTCCAAGACCGTTTCTGATCTTGTTGCAGTGCAATATACAAGAACAATTGGTGCGATGCAACACTCATAATATGAAGCATTTTTTACGCCGCTCATTTGATATGCTGGCAGCTTAGGCAGTATGAGTTGAATGGATATGATCGAGCACTCCACATCGTCTATCGGCAGTCTTGTTAATCTTTGGCGAGACCTCGCTATGCAGTGGGCTAGTCAGTTGTTAGCGGAGCTTCAAACACTGCCATCCGGTCTTGAAACGCTATTCGACCACACTGTCCTTGTTGATGTGGTGCTATTGCTGGCACTTGGTGGGCTGATCGGGTTAGTTCGGCATCAGCTCTGGCGAGGGGGGCGGCCGTTGGTTAATCGGCTTGATGTGTGGTGCGCTGGCGGGTCAAGTGGACTGATTCCATTGCGACGCTTACTCACACGACTCGGGGTTATCGGTGTTCATGTGTTCTCTCTTGCAGGTGCATCGATTGCTGGTTATGGCTTTATCTTGGTGGGATTTAGCGGTAGCGAAGCGGTTCAGCGAATTGCCAGTGAATTGCTCAACGCGTTTATCCTTGTCGGCTTAGCCCGATTGGTAATTGAGGGTTTTCTCGAGCCATCAAGCCAAAGCGCACGGCTACTACCGGTTGACACTGAAACGGCCAAACACTGGTCGGCCCGCTTAGTACGCTTAGCCGGCTTTGTCGGCTATGGACTTGCCTTTCTCGTACCAGTGCTTGCCACACAGCTGCCAGCGATGGCGACTTTCATTAAAGTGTTGGTGATCGGATTTGCCCTTTGGGGCGTTGTCTCGGTGATTCGTGCAGCCAATCCTGCGATAAGCGAATGGCTTAGGGGCATGGCCACGCAAAGCCGTGGCGGATTGCTCAAAGCGAGCTTGCGCGGTTTAGCACTGACTGGGCAGTGGTTTGGCATTATTTATGCCGCTAGTGTCGCCGTGGTTGCAATCGCGGCGCCCGCGCATAGGCTTGTATTCGTGGCAATCGCAAGCGCTCAAAGCGTGGCTGTCTTATTAATCGCAGGCTTTTTGGGACATTGGTTAGGCCGCGGCTTAAGCGCTGAGTGGGTATTGCCGCTGTCACTGCAGCAGCGCCTACCCTTATTACAAAATCAACTGCGCTATTGGATGCCGCGACTATTGCGCGTGACACATTTACTACTCAGCGCAGCAGCAATCGCTGTTATTTTGGGCATTTGGCAGCTCGTGGATCTATCGGCATGGCTTTCGAGCTCGGCTGGGCAAGCCGTTGTCAGTACGCTATTTGGCATCCTCAGTGTTGGCCTGCTGGCCCTAGCGGCGTGGCTGTTTGCGGCCAGTTGGGTGGAAGATCGACTCAACCCAGAGACCGGTGAGGGTGAGCCTGGCGCCCGCGAAAAAACGCTCCTAGCGCTCTTTCGTAATGCGATTGCCGTTGCCATTGTCACAATCGCTGGCATGGTGGCGCTGTCTGAACTTGGAATCAATATTGGTCCCCTAATTGCCGGCGCTGGGGTTATCGGCCTTGCGATTGGTTTTGGCGCGCAAAAACTCGTCCAAGACATTATTACTGGCGTTTTTATTCAACTCGAGGATGCCATCCATAAAGATGATTTTATTAGTGCAGCCGGTATTGCCGGCACCGTTGAGCGTTTGAGTATTCGCTCACTGGGTCTACGCGATTTATCCGGCACGCTGCATGTGGTGCCGTTTTCATCTGTCGATACGGTATCGAATTACACCCGCGATTTTGGTTATCACTTAGCGGAATATGGTGTCGCTTACCGGGAGAATATCGGTGAGGTGGTGGATTATTTACATCAAGCGTATGCGCAGCTCACCGAAACGGTACCGATCAACGAGAGCGTGACCGGGCCACTTGAAGTCGATGGCGTGAGTAGTTTGGGCGATAGTGCGGTAAATGTGCGTGTTCGTATTCGAACCACGCCAAGTATGCAGTGGGCGGTAGGGCGTGCCTACAATCGTGCCGTCAAAGAGGTCTTTGACCAAGTGGGTATCGAAATCCCGTTCCCGCATATGACGTTGTACTTTGGCGAGGATAAATCAGGAAACGCGCCACCCGCGCAAATTGCCTTACAGCCGGATCCAGAAAAAAACGCGAAATAATCAATTAGACTGCGCCTATGAATGACTTAACCGTTGATCAATGTGTTGGCAATACGCCGCTTGTGAGGCTGCAGCGGTTAGCCGAGACCGGTTCAAATACCGTGCTGCTAAAGCTCGAGGGCAATAATCCGGCTGGCTCCGTCAAAGACCGCCCTGCGATGAATATGATTGTGCAGGCCGAAGCGCGCGGCGAGATTCATCCAGGTGATACATTGATTGAGGCAACGAGTGGTAATACAGGGATCGCGCTTGCAATGGCGGCTGCCGTTAAAGGCTATCGGATGAGGCTGATTATGCCTGCCAATATGACCACAGAGCGACGCGCATCGATGCGTGCTTATGGTGCAGAGCTTGTGCTCGTGAGCGAAGCGGAGGGAATGGAAGGCGCTCGTGATCTTGCTGCGCGTTTGCAGCATGAGGGTAAGGGTAGAGTCCTTGATCAGTTTGCTAATCCAGATAATTGGGGCGCTCATTTTCAGAGCACGGGCCCTGAAGTATGGCGGGATACGCAAGGGGCGGTGACGCATTTTGTGGCCTCTATGGGCACGACCGGGACCATTATGGGTGTATCTCGCTTTTTAAAATCACAGCGCGCCGATATACAGATGATTGGTGCCCAGCCGCGAGAGGGCGCTAGTATTCCTGGTATTCGTAAATGGCCTGAGGCGTATTTGCCAGGCATATACGAGTCAGATCGGGTTGATCGCATTATTGAAGTCTCACAGCCAGAGGCTGAACAGATGACGCGACGCCTCGCCGCAGAGGAAGGCATTTTCGCTGGTATCTCCAGTGGTGGCACGCTGTGCGCGGCTCTACAGATTGCTCAAGAAGTTGAAAATGCAACGATTGTAAGCATCGTTTGCGATCGTGGTGATCGTTATCTCTCCAGTGGTGTATTTCCTGATCAATGAACATCTTTGCCTTTGATATAGAGACTATCCCTGATGTTGCCGGTGGCCGCCGGCTATACGATTTACATGATTTAAACGATCACGATGTGGCTGAAGCGCTGCTTGCTATGCGCCGGGAGGAGACTGGCGCTGACTTTCTGCGTTTACCTCTGCATCGGGTGGCCGTTATTTCTGTGGCGGCGCGCATTGGCGAGAAATTCACCGTGTTCTCACTAGGCGAGGGGGGCGATGACGAGCGAGAGCTTATTGAGCGTTTCTACGAGGGCATCGAGCGCTATGTGCCAAAGCTTGTGAGCTGGAATGGCAGCGGGTTTGATTTGCCCGTCCTGCATTACCGAGCGTTAATGCACGGTATAAGCGCTCCGCGGTATTGGGAGACCGGAGATCAGGATCGTGATTTTCGCTTTAACAATTACCACAATCGCTTCCATGACCGACATACCGATCTAATGGATGTCCTCGCAGGTTTTTCCGGCCGCGCGGTGGCTCCGCTTGATCAGGTGGCAACGCTTTGCGGCTTGCCGGGGAAATTGGGAATGAGCGGTGGGGCGGTGCGCTCGCATATTGAAAAGGGTGATTTCGCCGGCGTGCGCGATTACTGCGAGCACGATGTGTTGAACACGTATTTATTGTGGCTGCGTTACGAACTAATGCGCGGAGCGCTCGATCACGAGGGCCATTCCCGAGAGTCTCAACGCGTCCGCGATACGTTAAATGAGGCAAATCGCCCGCATTTCGAACGTTTTCTCAACGCCTGGAGCGATTAAAGATTATGGGCGGACGACGCGGTCGGCGTTTGCCGATCGAACCGGTCAGCATGCGCATTGAGCGCATAAGCCATGAAGGCCGAGGGATTGCCCATCATGATGGACGAACCGCATTCGTCCAAGGGGCATTGCCTGGGGAGCAGGCAGAAGTAAAAATACGCCGCCGGCGACGGCGTCAGGACGAGGGCGAAGCCGTGAGCATAAGCGCTCCGGCCAATGATCGGGTGTCTCCACCCTGCCCGCATTTCGGAATTTGCGGTGGGTGTAGCCTCCAGCACATGGACTCCGCCGCCCAGGTCCGACACAAGCAAGCGAGCGTAGCGGATCTGCTAACGCATGTCGGTGGCGTCTCGCCAGATCGCTGGTTGCCCGCATTAACCGGGCCCACTCAGGGCTATCGTCGGCGTGCCCGGTTAGGGGTTAAATACGTCCCGCGTAAAGGTGACCGCGTGCTGGTTGGCTTTCGTGAGCGATTTAGTCCGTTTGTTGCTGATATGGATAGCTGTCATGTACTTGATGCGCGCATCGGACAGTTGCTGCCAGCACTCGCAGAACTCATTCGTGGCCTGAGTATCCCTGATCGTATTGCCCAAATCGAAGTAGCTGCGGGTGACCAGTCGGTCGGGCTTGTGTTCCGTAATCTGCGTGAACTCTCCGGTAATGATCGCGAGGTGCTAATTGCTTTTGGTCAAACCCACCAAATCTTGATGTTTGAGCAGCCAGGCAATGAATCAACCGTTGCACCGCTTGGTCATAGCCAGATACGTGTTGACTATGCGCTAGCCGAGATGGGGCTAACCTTTGCGTTCTCACCGACGGATTTTACTCAGGTTAACGCCGCGATTAATCGGCAAATGGTGCCACAGGCGCTTGAGCTGCTCGCGCTTGAGCCGGCGCATCGGGTATTAGATCTATTTTGTGGATTGGGTAATTTCACCTTACCTATCGCTCAGCAAGCGGCAGTCGCGATCGGTGTAGAGGGTGCCGAGTCACTGGTTGAGCGAGGTCGGGAAAATGCAATGCGTAATGGCATTGAGAATGCTCAGTTTTATGCCGCGGACTTAACCCAAATTGAGCCCGATGCCGAGTGGTTAGGCGGACATATCGATCGCGTGCTCCTGGACCCGCCACGTTCAGGTGCACTCGAAGTTCTTCCAGCGATCGCAAAGCTTGCACCGGCGCGCATTGTCTATGTTTCTTGTGGACCGGCCACATTAGCTCGTGATGCAGGCGAGCTCGTCCATCAGCATGGCTATCGGCTTGAATGCGCTGGTGTTATGGATATGTTCCCACACACTGCACAGGCTGAAGCGATGGCGCTATTTACCCGTCCCGCCGGCTAGATGGCGATGGAATACCTACTTGCCTTTATCCTCGAGATGAACCGCCAGATCGGCGGCCAGTCCAATATACTTTGCGGGGCGCAGCGCTCGTAACTCCGCTCGAACAGTTTCAGGTAGGTCTAGGGTATCCACAAACGCAATTAAACCTGCCTGATCAACGCGTTTACCACGAGTGAGGGCTTTGAGTTTTTCATAGGGCTCAGCAATGCCGTGGCGCCGCATCACTGTTTGTATGGCCTCAGCCAATACTTCCCAATTAGTCTCAAGATCTTCAGCTAAGCGTTCTTGATCGACAGCGAGCTTATCTAATCCTCGCAACGCGGCCGCATATCCAATCACGCTATGGGCAAGCCCAACGCCGATATTTCGGAGCACAGTTGAGTCTGTGAGATCACGCTGCCAGCGCGAGATGGGGAGTTTTCGGGCTAAATGCTCAAGTACCGCGTTGGCAAGACCAAAATTGCCCTCTGCGTTTTCAAAATCAATCGGATTCACCTTGTGCGGCATGGTTGATGAGCCGATTTCGCCGGCCACGGTTTGTTGCCGAAAATAGCCCCAAGCAATGTAGCCCCAAAGATCACGAACACAATCAATGCCAATCGTGTTGATTCGACACATTGCGTCAAATAATTCAGCAATGCCGTCATGGGGTTCAATTTGCGTTGTATGTTTATTCCAATCTAACCCGAGGTTAGTGACGTAACGTTCTGAAAAAGCGAGCCAATCAATCTCAGGATAAGCGCTTATATGGGCATTAAAATTACCCACTGCTCCGTTGATTTTTCCAAGAATAGGGATCTCAGCAAGACTTCGACGCTGACGCATTAACCTGGCTGCAAAATTGGCAAACTCTTTTCCAAGCGTGGTGGGCGAGGCGGGTTGACCATGCGTTCGAGCCAGCATTGCGGTGTTGGCATGCTCGCTCGCTAGGCGTTTTAACGGAGTGATCAGCGCATCAATCGCTGGTAGTAGCACCTCATCACGGGCACTTTGAAGCATCAGCGCATAGGCTAGATTGTTTATGTCCTCTGAGGTGCATGCAAAATGCACGAATTCACTGATAGCGGCGAGTTCGGTGTCATCTTCGATACATTCTTTGATGTAGTATTCCACGGCCTTAACATCGTGGTTCGTGGCTGACTCGATAGCTTTAATACGCTGAGCGGCGGTTTCGTTAAATTCATTGGCGATGGCCAATAGCGTGGTATCAGCGGTTTGACTCAAAGGTGGCACTTCAGTAATGCCGGGCTCGGCCGCCAATGCGCGAAGCCAGTGAATTTCAACCAAAACCCGATGACGGATGAGGCCATATTCACTAACCAGTGGCCGTAGCGCTGCAGTCTTGCGACCATAGCGACCATCAATGGGAGAAATCGCGGTGAGTTGACTGAGCTCCATAGCCTTTTATCCGTAAGCAAACAAAACAGCAGTTTACTAGAACCTGGGGGAAGATGATGAGCGAGCAGGCATTTCGAACAGAAAAAGACAGTATGGGTGAGCTGCAAGTGCCAGCCAGTGCCCTTTATGGCGCACAAACGCAGCGCGCTGTGGATAATTTCGCGATTAGCGCTCTTGCTATGCCGCGGCGTTTCATCGAAGCGCTAGGTTTGATTAAAGCGGCTTGTGCCGAGGCAAATCGCGAATTAGGTGATCTTGATGCAGATATCGCCGCTGCCATTGTTACCGCTGCCGAATCGGTTGCGCGTGGTGAGCATGATGAGCAGTTTCCCATCGATGTATTCCAAACCGGCTCCGGCACCTCGAGCAATATGAATGCCAATGAGGTAATTGCGCATTTAGCCACGCAAGCCCTGGGCCAGCGTGTCCACCCCAATGATCATGTGAACATGAGCCAAAGTAGTAATGATGTGATTCCAACCGCGATTCACGTTTCAGCGGCGATTGCCTGCACGCAGGAACTACTACCGGCGCTCGAGCATTTAGGGCAAACCCTAGAAGCCCGCGCGAGTGAGCTTGCGCCCATCACTACCACGGGGCGTACGCACCTAATGGATGCGATGCCCGTGAGCTTAGGCCAAGAGGTGGGCGGCTGGGCTCATCAAATTCGCATGGGGCAGGCGCGTGTTAACGACACGCTCGTGCGCATTCATGCGCTCGCACAGGGTGGCACCGCTGTGGGAACGGGAATTAATGCGCGACCGGAATTTGGTGGAAAAGTCGCGACTGTGCTGGCAAGACGCACGGGTATTGCGTTTTGCAAAAGTCCAAATCAGTTTGAGAGTTTAAGCACCCAAGATGCCGCGGTTGAACTCTCGGGTCAGCTTCGGGTGATTGCCGTTAGTCTAATGAAAATGAGTAATGATTTGCGTTGGATGAATTCCGGGCCATTGGCTGGGTTAGGTGAGATCGCGCTGCCTGCGCTACAGCCGGGTAGCAGTATCATGCCCGGTAAGGTGAATCCGGTTATCCCTGAGGCCGTCGCCCAGGTCGGTGCGCAGGTAATTGGTAATGACACAACGATTACGCTTGCCGGATCATCAGGGAATTTCCAGCTTAACGTCATGCTGCCATTGGTCGCGCATAATCTGCTACAGAGCATTGGTTTACTTGCCAATGGCTCGCGCGCCCTCGCCGATAAAGCCATCGCCGGGTTTAGCGTTAATCAAGAACGCCTTGAGCAGGCGTTAGGACGCAATCCGATTCTCGTTACCGCACTGAATACGGTGATTGGCTACGAACTGGGGGCAAAGATTGCGAAGCAAGCGTATGCAGAGGGCCGACCATTAATCGACATTGCGCGAGAAATGACCGATGTGCCAGAGGCTGAGCTGGAGCGTTTGCTTGATCCTAAGTCACTTACCGCTGGCGGCATTCCCGGCGCTGACTAGGCAAGGCGCTGATAGCGGGCAAAGGTTTGGCTGCAACCCTCAGGGCCATGGGCATGGTGATAAAGCGTCTCTAAGCCGAAGTCACCGGGCGTAGTAAGCTCTTTACTCTCACAAATACTCGCCAATGCGCTCCGGTCACTGCGTCGATGCGTTGATAGCCAAGCCCGGCAATGGCGTGTACGAGTGCCTCGCCGCCGGGGTGATCGACACCTACAATGGGTACGACTTCAACGCCCGCAGTAACATGCCCAAGACGGCGTTCTGGATCAGGCTGACTCGTCGTAAACACAATGACGCATCGACCTTGATCAAGGAGCTGCTTGGTATCGACTGACATCCAGTCGCATCCGCCACGCTAAGACGGCCATCAAGGCTTGTTATAAAATTAGCGCAAACCAATGGGCCATGATGACCGCTCGCCGGTAGATCGGCCTCTAGATAAAGTCCATTTAAAGCGCGCGGCTCGGCCACGGTTGGATAGCAGGGCAAGATCGCTCGATTCATGGGGGTGGACGATACGGTATCGGGCACGAGCGCGCTAGAATAGTTACCATGAATAGTTCTGCTTCGTTTGATGTCACCCCAATCTTAAAAACACTCCCCACCGCACCGGGCGTCTACCGGATGTTTGATGCGAGTGGTGAAGTGATCTATGTCGGCAAAGCTCGCCACCTTAAGCGCCGAGTGAGCAGTTATTTTCAAAAATCCGCGCATAACGCCAAAACACAAGCGCTCGTCGGCCAGGTGGCGGACTTACAAGTTACCGTCACGCATACCGAGGCCGAAGCTCTTATCCTTGAAAATACCCTGATTAAGTCACATCGGCCGCGGTATAACGTGCTGCTGCGTGATGATAAGAGTTATCCCTATATCCATCTCAGTACTCAGCAAGATTTCCCGAGACTTGCTTTTTATCGCGGCAAACGGCGGGACGATGGAATGTCGTTTGGACCGTTCCCTTCCTCAGGGGCAGTGCGTGAGACGCTCAATCATTTGCAAAAGGTGTTTCCGGTACGTCAGTGCCGCGATAGTTTTTATCGGCATCGCTCACGGCCTTGCTTGCAGCATCAAATTGGACGCTGTACCGCCCCCTGCGTGGGTTTAATCAGTCAAGCGGATTACGCTAAAGATGTACGCCATGTCGAGATGTTTCTCTCGGGGCAGAGCAGCGAGGTGATTGATGAGCTAGTTAAGCGTATGGAGCAAGCTTCAGTGGATTTAGCGTTTGAGCAGGCGGCTCGGCTGCGCGATCGTATTGCGAGTCTTCGGCGGATTCAGGAGCGGCAATACGTCGCCGGTGCTAAAGGCGATGTCGATGTCATTGCCTGTGAGCGCCAAGAGAATCTCGCCTGTGTACAAGTGTTTGTTATTCGTGATGGCCGCAACTTAGGCAATCAGACATATTTTCCTAAAGCGCCCGGGGGTACGGATATTGAAGAGATTCTCTATGCGTTTATTGCCCGACATTATCTTGGTCGCGATACCCCGAGTGAATTACTCGTCAGCCATGAAATGCCCGAGTACGCGATCTTGGAAGAAGCGCTGAGTCATGATGCGGGCCATCGTGTGCGAGTATCGGCGCGCCTTCGCGGTGATCGCCGGCGCTGGATGGGTATGGCAAAGCGTAACGCCGAGCACGCACTACGGGCGCGGCTGGAAAGCGAGGCCTCAATGGAGGCGCGATTTGAGGACCTGCAACAGGGGCTTGAGCTCGACTATATGCCAGAGCGCATTGAGTGTTTTGATATTAGTCACACCCGCGGTGAGGCAACAGTCGCCTCCTGCGTGGTCTTTGGTCGTGAGGGTCCGATTAAAGATGATTATCGGCGCTTTAATATTGAGGGTATTACCGCAGGCGATGACTACGCGGCAATGCACCAAGCTCTTGAGCGTCGCTTTAAGCGGCTAAAAGAGGGCGAGGGGGTAGTCCCTGATCTTTTGCTGATCGATGGCGGGGCAGGCCAGCTCAAGCAAGCTGAAGCGGTGCTCGAGGAATATCAGATCTCTGATGTCACCCCGGTCGGAATTTCTAAAGGTCCCCGCCGTCGTCCCGGAGAGGAGGTATTAACGGTGGCCGGGCGTGCCGGTAGTATTCGGTTAGCGGCGGATTCCCCAGGTCTGCACTTACTCCAGCAAGCGCGCGATGAGGCGCATCGATTTGCTATTACCGGGCATCGAAGCCGTCGCAGCAAACCGCGACAGCGCTCCGCCTTAGAGGATATTGCCGGTCTAGGCCCCAAGCGACGCTCAGCATTGATGAAGCAATTTGGCGGGCTCAAGGGGATACAGCGTGCCGGGCGTGATGATCTCGCCCGAGTGAAGGGGATTAGTCAGGCGCTTGCTGAGCGGATTCATGACCATCTCAATGGTTAATCTTCTGGCCCTTCCGCCATGATAGTCTTGCTGACATGGAAATAACGCTCCCCAATGTGTTGACCTGGTTGCGCATCGTGATGATCCCGGTGCTGGGGCTGTTGTTTTTACTTCCCGCGCCGTGGGCAAATGCGGCGGCGGCGGCGGTGTTTGGTATCGCGAGTATCACCGATTGGCTGGATGGTTATTTGGCACGACGCTGGAATCAAGTATCGGCCTTTGGCGCGTTCTTGGATCCTGTGGCTGACAAGCTCATCGTTGCGATTGCGCTTATTATTGTTGTTGTTGAGAGTCCTGCCGCACTCGTTGCTGTGCCTGCGGCGATCATTATTGGTCGAGAAATTGCGGTATCAGCGCTTAGGGAATGGATGGCTGAATTAGGCCAACGAGCCAGTGTGGCGGTGGGAATGTTGGGTAAGATCAAAACTACCGCGCAAATGATTGCGATTGTGTTGTTGCTCTATCGACATGATTTTGTTGGGTTGCCGCTTTGGTCTGTGGGGGTTGTTCTTTTATACATCGCGGCTGCGCTGACGCTTTATTCTATGGTTTTATATTTATCGGCAGCGCTGCGCGCTGTGGACGATTTATCCGGCCACTAAGCGCATGTTGGCGGGATGTCGGGGTTGACAGAAACCCGCCTGCCACTAGAATACGAAGGCTGATGCGGGAATAGCTCAGTTGGTAGAGCACAACCTTGCCAAGGTTGGGGTCGCGAGTTCGAGTCTCGTTTCCCGCTCCAGAACTCGACCCCGATCCAGTGGATTGGGGTTTTTTGTATCAAGGCTAGGTGGCAGAGTGGTGATGCAGCGGCCTGCAAAGCCGTGTACGCCGGTTCGATTCCGGCCCTAGCCTCCAGATCTTTGCCCGGATGGCGGAACTGGTAGACGCACAGGACTTAAAATCCTGGGGCTTTATGCCGTGTGGGTTCGAGTCCCACTCCGGGCACCATTCAAACCGTATTCCCTATGGAAGCGGCTGCAGGTTAATTTGGAGGCCGTTCGGCTTCAAACTCATTCGTTATTGCTTCCCCACCGTGGGTGAACTGACCGGACGCGGTGTTAGATGCAGTAGGTTATTGCGCTTTGGTGGTGATTGATCGAGGTGTGGAAAGTACCGCACCTATTGCATTTTGCGGTACGCTCCCGGCTTTATTAAGGGGAGGGGACATGGCACCAGATCGCGTATCGCTTGGCATTGCACTGATGCTCGGATTTACCGTATCCGCGCCACTCATTGATACCTTTGCCAAGCTTAGTGCCGCGTATGTCGTTGTTGCGCAAATTGTGGCCGCGCGATTTGTCGTCCAAGCGGTGTTGCTGGTGCCATTAAGTGCCATGTGTGGTTGGGCACACCGGCCGGCGCGCCGGGAGATGGCCCTGCAATGTGGGCGTGCCGTGCTCATATTGGTTGCAACCGGATTTTTTGTAACGGCCCTATCAATAATGCCACTGGCGGATGCGGTTGCTATCTTTTTTGTTGAGCCATTTATTTTAATCCTATTAGGTACATTTATTTTAGGCGAGCCTAATAGCTGGCAGCGATTGACACTCTGTTTGATAGGCCTTGCAGGATCATGGCTTGTCATTCAGCCTAATTTTGCCGAGCTTGGCCCGGCCGCGTTTTTACCGCTTGGAACGGCTGTGGCATTTGCCTGTTATATGTTGTTGACCCGGGCGATGGCACGGCAGATGCACCCAGTCACGTTGCAGGGATACACTGCGCTGGCGGCATCGCTGATTCTGCTGCCATTACTGATGGTGGGTCATTGGCTCGAAATCGAGGCATTGACTATGCGTTGGCCAAGTGTCGAGGTCATGGCTATGCTGCTGGGCGTGGGCTTAGCATCAACGGTGGCGCATTTGTTTATTAGCTTTGCGCTATCGATGGCACCGGCGGGCATTATTGCCCCCATTCAGTACTTCGAAATCGTGATCGCCGCCATTCTCGGTTATTGGGTTTTTAATGATTTGCCGAATCCGCTTGCGATGATTGGGATCATAGTGATTATTGCCTCAGGCGTTGGCATCTATACACGCGAGCGAGCTACGGAGCGTCGACTGCTGCGGGAGCTGGAGCGAGGATAAACATGGCTCATTACGCCATCATTGGTAGCGGTATAGCTGGCGTGAGTGCGGCCAGAGCGCTCGCGCTGAATAATACCGATGGACCCAAGACCATCACGCTTTATGAAATTGGGCGAGGTCCGGGTGGGCGCGCTTCTACCCGTAAAACACGCGCAATCCCTGAGCTACGTATTAACCATGGGGCGCCCTACGCGGATATCTCAACCGAACCGGGCCAAGCACTACTGCGGAGACTCGGCGCGGCTACACAGCCGTATCACGGCGAGCGACTGATCATTGATGGGCGAACGGGTGAGACGCAGGCTAGGGTGCAAGCAGCAAGCGAAAGGCTCATTACCGGTGCGGATGGGGAAATGGCCAATATCGCCGGCGCGATGCTTGAGGATGCGCACAGTGGGCTTCTGCCGGGTATCACTACCGCTTATTCATCAATGGTTCGCGGTATAACGCGGGCCGAGGGCGGTGATGCGCCATGGATCTTGAGCGATAAAGATGGCGAAGCACTAGGCCGGGCCGACTGGCTGGTGGTGGCGGGTAGTGGCATTGCGCATCCACGTTGGTCAGCCACATTTGGTGGTGAGCCGCCGTTAGTGGCCGCAGCGGCAGCGCTGAATGATCCAAGGCTCGATCAGGCGTTGAAACGATTGCGCAGCAGTCTGCCGCGCCCGTACTCACTGTATTGATGGTTGCCACTGACGCGGTGGCTGCCCAGTGGCGGCAACTTGGGTTTAATGATGGACTGATTGAAAACCATCCGGTACTAGCAAAAATCTCGATCCAGCCCTGCGGTGAATCACAGTGTGCGATAGTCCTGCACTCAACAATCGACTATGCCCGAGAGAACGCCGGTGTATACGGGTCATCATCGAGTGCTGCGCGCATCGGGGATGCCTCATCAGATAGCACGCGAGAAGAGATTCTCATCGATGAAATGCTATCGGCGCTTGCGAGCATTCCAGCGATGCCGCAAATTGATAAATCGCGTTACACGTTTGGCCCTTTGCTCCACCGCTGGGGCAATGCCTTTCCCGAAGGCCCCAGTCTGCCGGCCGATTTAGCAATCTGTCATGACTCGCAGGTGGCCTTTTGTGGTGATTATGTTGGCACGCCTGCGCGTATGGGTAGCTATGAATGTGCGCTTTTATCGGGCGCCAATGTGGTCAACATGAAATGACCGGTCTGAAACCGAACGTAGCGGCTGTTTGGGTGTCAGATATTTGTGGGAATGATTTGGAAATGTTTGCCGTT
>Ga0102927_1000189_pt1 | contig 14214 bp, 10 predicted proteins | sample SalPon1_A_H2O_MG_FD_78208 | JGI IMG/M metagenome (GOLD analysis project Ga0102927, IMG submission 78208) | Salt pond water microbial communities from South San Francisco under conditions of wetland restoration - Salt Pond MetaG R1_A_H2O_MG | ecosystem: Environmental > Aquatic > Non-marine Saline... | reverse complement strand
TAAAATATTTTTCGGCATTATACATTTAAGCATCAATAACTACATTATTAATTCAAATTGATATAATCTATGAAAACTGTTCTTCACTTAATTGTATCTGCTATTTTAGTGGTTACATTTTCTAATGTACTCAGTGGCGTTTATGTAAATAGTTTCATAACTGCTATTGTAGTTGCTACTGTAATAGCACTGCTCAATATTTTCGTTAAACCCGTTTTAATCCTATTTACATTACCGGTTACCGTGGTCACATTTGGTTTGTTTTTGTTAGTGATTAATGCGATTATCATTTTAATATGTGACACTTTAGTAGGTGGTTTTCGGGTAGATAGTTTTTGGTGGGCTTTATTGTTTAGCTTACTACTCAGTATTGCTCAATCTGCTTTATTAGCTATCTCTAAAAAACAAGATGAACTTAAAAATTGATTGTTAACTAATTTAAAAGTCAATATCCTTAATTTCCTAAAAAATTATCACATCTAGTACATGTAAATTCTAATAGACAATGTATCATATTTGATTTCTACTCCTTGCTTTTGGATTCCATAAGCACATCGATAGCAGATTGCTAAAAAAAGATCTATAAAATTGATAATGTGTCGTTTACATGTCAATAACAGCTAGTATCTTTGACCTTGCAGGTGCTCAAATTTTATTAGTAAATGAGTGTTTAATATTAACGTAGGTTTAACTACAACCCGTTTTAACATCATATCTTTAATAAAGTCTTATTGATATAAATAGTATATGAAAATATTAGTTATAGTCGCAGGGGTATTATTAATTGGCACAAATACTTGGTCTCAGAATTATAAAATCACCGGTAAAATCGTGGATAAATCTCAAAATTTTCCACTAGAGTACGCAACCATAAAGGTAAATGAAGCAGATTCTGATAAAACAATTGAAGGTGGTGTTACCGATAAAAACGGTCAATTTACCTTTAAAATCCCAAAAGGAGTTTATGATATTAAAATTGAGTACATTTCATTTCAACCGAAAAGCTTTAACAATATTAAGATAAATGCCGATAAAGATTTTGGAACGATAGCACTAAAATTTAAAGCGGATAATTTAGATGAGGTAGTGGTTGAAGCGGAAACAACAGAATTAGATGTTCGTCTGGATAAAAAAATATACAATATAGGTAAAGATTTGACTACCAGTGGAGCAACGGTGTCAGATGCATTAGCTAATGTTCCTTCGATTGCCGTAGATGTAGATGGTGCCATAAGTCTAAGAGGAAATGATAACGTAAGAATTTTGATAAATGGAAAACCTTCTGCTATTGCCGGTTATGGATCTACTGATGTATTTAGACAATTGCCAGCTGATGCCATAGAAAAAGTAGAAGTCATCACCAGTCCGTCAGCACGTTATGACGCAGCCGGAACTGCCGGTATAATCAACATCATTTTAAAAAGAGATAAAACCTTAGGAATTAATGCCTCTGTTAGAGCAAATATAGGTGATCCTTTGAACAATGGTATTTCAGTCAATGCTAATGCACGAACAGATCGGTTTAACTTTTTTACCACACTGGGCTATTCTCATAGAAAACCACCGGGTAACGCTACTTTTGAAAATTTCTTTAGGTCAGACTCAGCAGCATTTGATCGGATAAAAGAAAAGCGCAATTATAACAGAAATCGGAAAAATTTTAACTTTAATGGCGGTGCTACTTATTTCATAAATGACGCAACGGAGGTTACTTTAAGTTATTTTGGAAAAACCGGTAAAGACACGGGACAGACTTTAAATAATACAAAAAGATATATTGGAAATAACTTAGATAGTCAAACACTCAGAGTGGAAGAAGAGATTGAGGATGAAGAAAGTCATCAGGTGGCTTTTAATTTTGAAAAACAATATGATGGTAAAGGTCATAAATTAACCGCTGATGCGCAATATTCTGTAGATTATGAAACCGCCAACACTTTTATTGAAGAAAACAGAACACAACCCAACGCCATTCTAATCGCTCAGGATGATATTATTGAAAAAGAAGATGCAAGAGATATTTTAATACAAGCAGACTATGTCAGACCTATGGGCGAAGCGCAATTTGAAGCCGGAGTTAGAGGAAGCTATGAAAATGAGTTGACAGAATTCAGGTTAAAAACACTTAATGAAAATGGAGATTTGGCTTTAGATGAAGATATTTCTAACAGCTTTGATTATGATGATCATGTAACTGCTGCCTATCTGCAATATGGAGATAAATTTGGTAAATTTTCTTTTTTAGCGGGATTGAGATTTGAGCATACTCAACTTAAGGGGAAAACTACCCCCATAGGCGACAACAGTAATCTACAAGAAATACTTGGTGAAGACATCGATCTGAACTTTGATAATAACTATTCGAACCTCTTCCCTACTCTTAATCTAACCTATGAATTTAGAGAAGATGAAAATATGACCTTAGGTTATAATAGAAGAATAAACAGGCCTCGATCTTGGTATATTAATCCATTTCCTTCCAGATCTAGCAGAACCAGCATTTTTCAGGGCAACCCCAGTTTACAGCCTGCATTTGCAGATGCTTTAGAACTTGGGTACTTAAGGAAGTGGAAAAAATACACGTTTACCACATCCATTTATTATCAAAAAGAGACAGAATCTTTTGAGCGAATTCAGGAAGATACCGGACAAACTACATCAGATGGTATTCCTATTCTTCGTACTGTGCCTATCAACTTATCAACCAATGAGCGATATGGTGCCGAGCTGGGATTGATCTCTAATCCCACAGAATGGCTTAGAATTAATGGAAGTATCAATTACTTTAAATTTATATCAGATGGAAGTTTTAATGGAACTGACTTTGGAACAGAAAATGAAAGTTTCTTTGCCCGGTTAAGCACAAAAGTAGATTTACCATATGATGTTCAGGGGCAAAGCAATGTTTTTTTTAGGGGACCACGTCAAAATGCACAATCAAAAACAGAATCAATTCTATCCTTAAACCTGGCTTTTAGTAAAGATTTATTTGATGAAAGAGCAAGCCTATCCTTAAACATAAGAGACCTTTTTAATTCTAGAAAGAGAGACAGGATTACCAACACAGAACAATTCAAATCTATCAGCGAATTTCAATGGCGCGAACGCCAGATAACACTCAATTTTATTTACCGTTTTAATCAGCAAAAACAGCAACAGAGAAGCAAAGGAAACAAGAGTAATAACGACGGAGCTTATTGATCTTCATAAAATGAGCATCGGCTTGATTTTGTAGGCGATAAAATAAACCTTATTTTTGCAAATTCTTAAAAACTATGCAATGAATACAACCAAGGAGCAAGTTGATGACTTAAATGCCATAATTAAAATTGAATTAAACAAAGAAGATTACGAACCAAAAATAGAAAAAACCCTAAAGGAATACAGAAAAAAAGCTGATATTCCAGGTTTTAGAAAAGGAAAAGTTCCTATGGGAATGTTGCGTAAGCAATATGGTGAGGCCATCAGAGCAGATGAAGTCAATAAAATGATCAATGAGGAGCTTCAAAGATATGTTCAGGAAGAAAAATTACCATTATTAGGTGGCCCTATTCCCGTTGAGGATGATACAATGAATTGGGATAAAGAGCCTTTAGAAGTTAAATTTGAAGTAGGTATTTCTCCGGATATCAAACCTAATTTGCAGCCCGATGAAAAATTAGATTACTACAAAATTGTAGCTGATAAAGAAATGATTGATGAGCAAATCAGTATGATTAGGAAACAATACGGAAAAATAGAATCCAGAGAACAAGTTGATGATCATCATACCATTGTTGCTCAAATTAAATCCACTAACGAAGAAGTTGATAAAGAAAGTACATTAAGTTTAGATCAGGTCAGCAAAGAACATCATGACCAATTTAAAGGTGCTAAAGTAGGTGATAGTATCAATGTAAAAGCACAGGGATTTTTAGAAAATGAAAATGTTGCTCAAACCTTGTTAGGAATAGATACAGAACAATACAAAACCTTAGAAGGGGATCTTCAAATTGAGATCAAGGAAATCAATGAGACCATAGAAGCTGAATTAAATCAAGAGCTTTTTGATAAATATTTAGGAGAAGATAAAGCCTCATCAGAAGATGAATTTAGAGCGCAAATTAAAGAGCAAATAGAAAATCAGTTTAAACAGCAATCAGAGCAGAAATTCTTCAATGATGCTACCCAATTCCTTATCGATCATACGGAATTTGAATTACCTGAAAACTTTCTAAAAAAATGGCTTAAGCATTCAAATGAGAAAGGTATCACTCAAGAAGAAGCCAATAAGGAATTTGAAGACAACAAAAAAGGCATTCGTTATCAGTTGATAGAAGGCAAAATCAAAGAAGAACACGATATAAAAGTCACTGAAGACGACCTAAAAGAAACAGCTAGAGAAGCACTTAAAGCTCAGATGGCTCAATATGGGCAAGCCAACCTCCCTGATGAGCAAATCGATCAACTTAGCCAAACTCTGCTTCAGCAAGAAGAACAAAAAAAGCAGATGGAAGATCAAGCTTTAAGCAAAAAGTTATTAGATTTCTTTAAAGAACAACTTCCTATCAATGAAAATGAAGTTACTTATAAAGAATTTATTGATATAGCATACGGCTCTGCGGAAGATCAGCAAGCAGATGAAGAGAATGAAGACAATCAGACAGCTGAATCTTCAGCGGAATAAGCCTTTAACTTTAATAAAATATTGACGGATTGATAAATGATTTATCCTAATTTTGCTAAAACAGATACAAGTACAATGGACATAAAAAAAGAATTTGAAAAATACGCCACAAAAGATCATGGGATAAATCCTAATTACTTTAACCAAGTAATTACTAGTATGACACCAATGGCCATGACGCCCAATATTATTGAAGAACGTCAAATGAATGCAGTGGCCATGGATGTTTTTTCCAGATTAATGATGGATAGAATAATTTTTTTGGGAACAGCCATCAATGATCAGGTAGCTAATATTATTCAGGCACAGCTTTTATTTTTGGAGAGTACAGATGCGACAAAAGATATTCAAATATACATCAACTCTCCCGGCGGTAGCGTTTATGCAGGATTAGGAATTTATGACACCATGCAATTTATAAAACCTGACGTAGCTACTATAAATACTGGTGTTGCAGCATCTATGGGTGCTGTTTTGCTTTGTGCCGGAGAAGATGGAAAAAGAAGTGGACTACCTCATTCCAGAGTTTTAATTCACCAACCTATGGGTGGTGCGCAAGGGCAAGCTGATGATATTGAAATTACTGCTAATCAGATAATTGACCTAAAAGAAGAGCTCTACAAAATCATAGCTAAACATACGGGGAATGAATATCAAAAAGTATATGATGATGGTGACCGTGACTTTTGGCTGAATGCAAAACAAGCTCAGGATTACGGGATGATTGACGAAATATTAGAACGCGAATAATTATGGCAAAAAAAGATTTAGAATGCTCATTTTGCGGTAGAAAAAAACCAGAGACTAATTTATTAATCGCTGGTTTAGACGCTCACATTTGTGATCGCTGCATAGAACAAGCACATGGTATCGTTTTAGAAGAAACCAAAACAGAAAATACCGGTAACATAAAAGAAAACCTGGATGTTAGCAAGCCAAAAGCCATCAAAAAATTCTTGGATCAATACATCATAGGACAAGATCATACAAAAAAGGTAATGTCAGTAGCCGTTTATAATCACTACAAGCGCTTACTTCAACCTGAGTCAAAAAATGATATCGAAATACAAAAGAGCAATGTAGTCTTAGTTGGTAAAACGGGAACCGGAAAAACCCTTATGGCGAAGACCATTGCCCAAATGCTTAATGTTCCCATAGCTATTGTTGATGCAACCATTTTAACAGAAGCCGGTTATGTAGGTGAAGATGTGGAAACCATTCTTACAAAACTCCTAGCAGCGGCTGACTATGATAAAGAAAAAGCTGAGCAGGGAATTATCTTTATCGATGAAATAGATAAAATCGCCCGTAAAGGTGACAACCCTTCTATCACACGTGATGTAAGCGGCGAAGGTGTTCAACAGGCTTTGCTAAAATTGCTGGAAGGAACAACAGTAAATGTACCGCCTAAAGGAGGAAGAAAGCATCCGGATCAAAAGTTTATTGAAGTCGATACACAAAACATTCTCTTTATAGCTGGAGGTGCTTTTGATGGTATTGAAAGGGTTATTTCAAAACGACTTAATATGCAAGCTGTAGGTTATGGAGCATCTAAGTCTAAGCAAAATATTTCTGATGACAAAACCTTACAATATATCATTCCAAAGGATATAAAAGACTTTGGTCTAATACCTGAAATTGTAGGAAGAATGCCGGTTTTATCTTATATGGACCCATTAGATAAAGAAACGCTTAAACAAATACTCACAGAGCCTAAAAACGCCATTATTAAACAATATCAAAAGTTGTTTGAAATGGACGATATTGAGTTTGAAATAACTAGTGGTGCTTTAGATTTTATTGTTGAAAAAGCCCTAGAATATAATTTAGGAGCCAGAGGACTAAGATCTATATGTGAAACTATTCTTACAGACGCTATGTTTAACATGCCTGATAGCGAAGAAAAGAATTTAAAAGTAACCAAATCTTACGCTGCTAAGGCTATTGAAAAATCAAGCTTCAATCCACTTAAAGCAGCAAGCTAAGTCTTTTCTTCCGCAGTTTTCTTACTACCGATAAGTTTACATAAATCACAAACTTTTTATTTGTTGGTAACCAATAAGATTAATGGATGTGAAATAAAGCTCAAGCGTTTTATCAGCATATTAACAAGTGTTTTTATCAGCATAAATCACTGATCTTTTAAATTGATAGCAAACCATTTGAGTTTTATCTTCCAACTAAAATCTTATATTATAGTTGGACAATACTTGTATTTTATTCGGATTTTTATGAAATAAGATCATTAAATAATAGTGATAGATTTTAAATTATAATTAATTTTACAAACCAAAATCACACATAATGGCGGATAATTACTCTAAGATATGGCTTTCTTCCCCACACATGGGGGGCAGTGAGAAAAACTATGTTCAACAAGCTTTTGAAGAAAACTGGATTGCGCCATTAGGTCCTAATGTTAATGGTTTTGAGCAAGAGTTACAAACTTATCTTCAAACCGATAAAAAAATTGCCAGTCTTAGTAGCGGTACGGCTGCTATTCACTTAGCATTAATCCAAGCCGGCATTACAAAAGGTGATGTTGTGATCTGTCAAAGTTTTACATTTGTAGGTACAACCAATCCAATTATCTACCAGGGAGCTCAACCGGTTTTTGTAGATAGCGAAAAAGACACTTTAAATATAGATCCGGAGCTTTTAGAAAAAGCCATAAAAAATCAAATTCAAAAAGGTCAAAAACCAAAAGCCATTTTAGCTGTTCATTTATATGGAAATCCATATAAAGTAGATGAAGTTCATCAAGTAGCTTCAAAATACGACATCCCTATTATAGAAGATGCTGCTGAGGCTTTAGGCTCTACATACAAAGGTCAATATTGTGGAAGCTTTGGAGATTACGGTATTTTATCATTCAATGGCAATAAAATTATCACAACCAGTGGTGGAGGCGCTATTATTTGTCCTGATGAAGAAACCAAGAAACAATCCGTGTTTTTAGCTACTCAGGCAAAAGATCCAGCTCCTCATTATCAACACTCCCAAATTGGCTATAATTATAGACTGAGTAATTTATGCGCCGGCGTAGGTCGAGGTCAACTTGAGGTTTTAGATAAGCATATTAGCATAAGAAGAGAAATCAACCAATTTTATAAAGATATATTCAAAGATATTGATGGTGTTGAAGTTTTTGAAACTTCGCTTAAAAATGTCTTTTGTAATAATTGGCTAAGTCTTATTTATATACACCCGGACAATCAACTTGGTTTGACTAAAGAAAAAATCATGGAGGTATTAAATGAGAAAAATATAGAATCCAGACCCTTATGGAAACCTATGCATCTACAACCTATTTTTCAAGATTATGACTATTACGGCCAAGGCGTTAGTGATGATTTCTTTAATCATGGCTTATGCCTTCCATCCGGTTCAAATATGACTGAGGAAAATTTTGATCGAATCAAAAATGCATTTAACAACCTATTAAATCAATAAGCTTTAGCAAACAACACTCTTTGCTTTGAAAACTCACCGGTAAAAACACATTTTCCGGCTTCAGGATTTTTATCAAATGGTATACAGCGGATAGTAGCTTTTGTCAACTCCTTGATTTTATCTTCAGTTTCTTGAGTTCCATCCCAGTGAGCAGAGATAAATCCTCCTTTCTCTTTCAATACCTTTTTAAATTCATCAAAATCATCAACAAGTGTAATATGATTATCTCTAAATGCTATAGCTTTTTGAAATAGATCTTGTTGAATTTCCGGTAACTTAGCTTGAACCATATCTACTAGATCGCTTTGTTTTATAAATTCTTTAGATAAGGTATCTCTTCGCGCAAGTTCAACAGTATTGTTTTCTAAATCTTTTGGTCCAATAGCAATTCTTAAGGGCACACCTTTCAGCTCATATTGTGCAAATTTCCAACCCGGTTTGTGCGTATCTCTATCATCTAACTTTACCCGAATATCAACCGCTTCCAATTGTGACTTTAATTCTTTTGCTTTTTTAACGACCTCTTCTCTTTGTTCATCAGATCTATAAATAGGAACAATAACTACTTGATGCGGTGCTAATTTGGGTGGAAGAACAAGTCCCTGATCATCACTGTGCGTCATGATTAAAGCGCCCATAAGGCGTGTAGAAACGCCCCAACTGGTGGCCCAAACTTTTTCAAGTTTACCTTCTTTAGAAGCGAATTTCACATCAAAAGCATCAGCAAAGTTTTGTCCTAAAAAATGAGATGTTCCGGCCTGTAGCGCTTTACCATCCTGCATTAAGGCTTCTATACAATAAGTCTTTTCAGCACCGGCAAAGGTTTCACCAGCTGACTTTAGACCTTTAATAACTGGTATCGCCATAAAGTTTTCTACAAAATCGGCATAAACATCATTCATCAATTGAGTTTCTTCTAAAGCTTCTTCTTTAGTGGCGTGAGCGGTGTGTCCTTCTTGCCAAAGGAATTCCGCCGTTCTTAAAAACAATCGAGTTCTCATTTCCCATCTTACAACATTAGCCCATTGATTGATCTTGATAGGTAAATCTCGGTAAGATTCTATCCATTTCTTATAAGTATGCCAAATAACCGCTTCTGATGTAGGTCTTACTATCAGTTCTTCTTCGAGCCTTGATTTAGGATCAACTTGTAACTTTCCTGCTTTATCAGGGTCAGCTTGAAGTCTATAATGTGTTACAACAGCACATTCTTTAGCAAAACCTTCTGCATTTTCTTCTTCAGCTTCAAATAAACTTTTTGGTACGAAGAGTGGAAAATAGGCATTTTCATGTCCGGTTTGTTTGAATTTTTTGTCTAATTCAGCTTGCATTTTTTCCCATATAGAATAGCCATAAGGCTTTATTACCATACACCCCCTCACACTTGAATTCTCTGCAAGATCTGCTTTTACGACTAATTCGTTATACCATTTTGAATAATCCTGTCTTCTTTTTGTAAGTGTTTTACCCATTTTATAATGTATTTGGCATAAATGTTGTAATTTATTTAAAAGTAGTTAGATATTCGGCAAATCTAATTAAATTTGAATAACGTATAATTAAAAAAACCACATATTATGTATAACTTAAAAAAACTATTAAATAAAAGAATTCAGCTTTTAACAGCTGTTTTAAGCGTGGTTTTAATTACCTCTTGTAGTTCTTATGATAACGTAAGTAGTTATGATGATGGTATTTATTCCAGCAAAGTGAAGAGATATCGTTCACAGAACAATGAGCCTAATAGAGCTACAGCATCAAGCCAAAATCAAGTTCAAAAGAAGAATGCTAAAAGTTCAAGTAATCAGGTTGAAGAAAGCTATTTTGATAAACAAGCTAAACTTATTTCTCAGGCAAGAAAACAAACAAATGATGTTTTTACAGATGTTGATCAATATACCTCTCAAGATTCAAGTGCAACAAAGAAAAAAGTTGTTTATGATGAACCAAAAGATCAAAATTATCAGCCTAATAGTTACGGTGGTTGGGGAACACAAACTTCAAACGTAAATGTAAATGTTTACAATACTGGTTGGGGAATAAACAACTGGGGTTGGAACAATTGGGGCTGGAATCGCTTTGGCTGGAATAGGTGGAGATGGAATACTGGTTTCTATGGACCTTATGGTGGATTTGGTTTTAATAATCCGTTTTTCAGTCCGTATTACGGTTATGGATTTGGTCCATATTATGGAAGATTTTATGGCTATGCCGGAGTATGGTCTCCATATATGTATGGCAGAAATCGTGTAGCATTTAATAATGGCTATCGCGGTGGGTTAGCTTATAGTAATTATGGGGCAAGAAGCACTTATAATAATAGAAATTATAATAGACGTTCTAATCGTAATATAAGAAGTAATCGATCTAATCAAAATAGAGCTTCAAGATCTAACCAAAGAAGAGCTGAACGGTCTGAAAGAAGTGTAAGATCATCTAACAATGACAGATCAGAAAGACACATTAGAAGCTCTAGAACAAATAATGATGATAGATATAGGCGATCTGATAACCGCCGAGCGGTAAGGAACACAAACAACATCAACGCAAGAAGAAGCTCTCGTAATTCTTCATCTTCTTATAGAAACGTAAGATCCGGTAATAATTCTGTTAATACTTCTAGAAGCTACCGAACTAACAGATCATCAAGATCTAACCGATCTTCTAGATCAAGAATAAACAGATCATCTAGCAACAATTCTTCAGGTTCAACTCGTGTTAGAAGTAGATCAAGCTCTAGAAGCAGTGGTTCATCATTAAGAAAATCAAAAAGAAAAAAAAGACGATAACTCATTTAATTTAATAATAAGGTTATGAATCCATTAGCCATTAGTAAGCTAAAAAAGGTAGTTTTGATTTTGATTATAAGTTCACTTTTACCTATGAGTGTTCAAAGTCAGGGTCTAATTGATGCACTGCGTTTTAATGATACAGATATTAGTGGAACTGCCAGATACGTTGGTTTAAGCGGTGCTTTTGGTGCTTTGGGAGGTGATTTCTCTGCTTTAAAAAAGAATCCGGCTGGATCTGCTGTATTTTTAACTAATCATTTATCCGTATCACTCGATTATTCTACGCTTACTAATGATGCTACATACATCGGTCAGCAAAATAAGGAAAGAGAAAACCGGTTTGATCTCAATCAGGCTGGTTTCATATTTATTTTTGAAACAAATAATGTAAATGCCCTGGCTAATAGACTTAGCTTTGGTATGAATTACGATCGTAATAATAGCTTTAATAATGATATGATGGTAAACGCTGTCAATCAACAATCAATAGATACTTACTTTCTCAACAGAGCTAATGGTACAGCTTTAGATTTATTTGTTCCATTTTCCGGAGAAACGCTTGAGGAACGTTATCAATTTTTAGGGGAAACCCAGGGTTTTAGAGCACAGGAAGCCTATTTAGGTTATGAAACTTTTCTTTTTGACGCAGTAGAGCCTGATAATTTTGAAAATACCTTGTATCAATCTAATATTAATGCAGATCGTTTTAATCAAAGGTACCGTATAAAAGAACGTGGTTTTAATTCAACTTTAAATTTCAATTTTGGGGCACAGATCCGTAAAAAGCTAAACGTAGGTGTCAACTTAAACCTACATATTCTGAATTATGAAAGGCAAACTCGATTTAATGAACGTAATAATGGAAGTGGTCAAATTAATGAAATCCAATATAATAATAACCTGACGACGATTGGAAGTGGTTTCTCTTTTCAGGTAGGGGCAATTTATACCCCAATTGATATGATTAGATTAGGTTTTAGTTATCAATCGCCAACCTGGTATTCTATAGAAGATGAGCTTACACAAGGGTTAATAACAGATAGTAATGAATTTGGAGAAGCAGCAGCCATTCCACAGATTGTTAATGTTTTCCCGAATTACAACTTTCGTAAACCTGAAAAAATCACCGGAAGTGCAGCTTTCATCATAGGCAACACCGGATTGATTAGTGCTGATTACTCATATCAAGATTTTAGCCAAACCAAATTTACTTCTAATGGTTTTTCAGATGTAAACAATACTATTAACAATAACCTAGGTAAAAGTTTTTCATTAAGTCTGGGTGGTGAATATCGCTATAAAGAATGGAGTTTTAGAGGTGGTTATCATCACAGAGAAAGCCCCTTGAAAAACAATAATATGATAGGTGATTTAGATGGATTTTCTACCGGATTAGGTTATACTATAGATAAATATACAAGATTAGATGTAGCTTATAGAAGAAGCTGGCTGGATAAGCAGGAAGCATTGCTGCAAACCGGCTTGATTCAACAAGCTGATATTGATCAAATGATGCAAAACTTTGTAGCTACATTATCATTTAACTTTTAGTATTTGTTGTTTTGTTGTTTGTTAAAAGGTTGATTTCCAACATTAAGGAATCAACCTTTTTTTATTTCTATCTTAACCTCTTAAAACCAGGTTTGAAGAGGCTATTCAATTTAGTAAGCAAATAAGGAAAACCAGCCAGTTCTTAATACAAAGCCGGGTATTTCTCAGGTTTGCACTCGTTCATAATATCATAAACTTTATTAAACACGTCTTCTTTAGAGGGTTTAGAAAAGTAATCTCCATCTGTGCCAAATGCCGGTCTGTGTTCTTGAGCAGTTAATGTCTGGGGTTTGCTATCTAAATAGCGATAGGCATCTTGATCTTCTAATACATTTTTCATGATAAAAGCTGAACAACCTCCGGGGACGTCTTCATCAACGACAAGTAAACGGTTTGTTTTCTTAATGCTTTCTACAATGCTCTGATCTCTGTCAAATGGAATTAAAGATTGAATATCGATTACTTCAACATCAATATCAAATTCAGTTAATTCTTCCGCTGCTTGTTGAGTTATTCTTAAAGTTGATCCATAACTAACTAAGGTCAAATCATTACCGTTTTTTAAAGTTTCTACTTTACCGAGCGGTGTTTTAAATTCCCCTAAATTTTCAGGCATTTCTTCTTTTAACCTATTGCCATTAAGGCTTTCAACAATAAGTGCCGGTTCATCGCCAGCTAATATGGTATTATAAAACCCTGCAGCTTGTGTCATATTTCTTGGTACCAAGACATGAACCCCGCGTACCAAATTGAGAATACCCGCCATAGGCGATCCAGAGTGCCAGATTCCTTCTAAGCGATGCCCTCTGGTTCTTACAATCATAGGTGCTTTTTGCTTTCCTGCTGACCTGTAATGTAATGTTGAAAGGTCATCACTCATGGTTTGTAACCCATAAAGTAAATAATCCAAATATTGAATTTCAGCAATAGGTCTTAACCCGCGCATAGCCATACCAATACCTTGACCCATTATGGTCGTTTCGCGAATTCCGGTATCAAATACCCGATGTTCGCCATATTTTTTTTGTAAGCCTTCTAATCCTTGATTAACATCTCCTATTTTACCGGAATCTTCACCAAATATCACAACTTCCGGGTATTGATTTAAAAGCTGATCAAAGTTATCTCGCAATACAATTCTACCATCTACCTTTTTAGCTTCGACATTATATTCAGGTTTTACAGCTTTTATTTTAAGCGGAGATTGATCTGATCGTCCGTATAAAAAAGAATTATATTCTTCTTTTCTTTTACTATTAAAATCATCTAACCAATTTATCAATGCTTTTCTTTCATTAGAAACTTCGCCCGCAACAAAACGCAGCGCTGTTTTTGCTGTAGCAGCAACAAGGCTTTTTAAAGGTTCATTATCATTTTTAAGTTGATTGATTAGATCTGAAAGCTGATTAGATGAAGAAGTTTTTTCTTTAAGATTTTTCAATAATTGAATCAGGTCTTTCTTTGCTAATTTTGCGGTATCATTAACTTCTTTCCAGGCATCTTGCTTTCCTTTTCTTACTGCTTTTTTTGCTGATTTTTCAATCTCCGATAATTCATCTTCATCAGCTATACCATTTTTTAACATCCATTTACGCATTTGCGCATTACAGTCGTATTCTTTTTCCCATTCTAATCTGTCTTTGCTTTTATAGCGTTCATGAGAACCGGAAGTAGAATGTCCTTGAGGTTGCGTAACTTCCTGAACATGAATAACAACAGGAACATGATGCTCTCTGGCGATACTTTCTGCTT
>Ga0102927_1000184_pt1 | contig 14374 bp, 19 predicted proteins | sample SalPon1_A_H2O_MG_FD_78208 | JGI IMG/M metagenome (GOLD analysis project Ga0102927, IMG submission 78208) | Salt pond water microbial communities from South San Francisco under conditions of wetland restoration - Salt Pond MetaG R1_A_H2O_MG | ecosystem: Environmental > Aquatic > Non-marine Saline... | reverse complement strand
GTTCAGCTCAGAAAGAGCAGCACAGAAAGCAGCTAACACTATCAAGTCTAAATACGGCAAGGATGCACAGGTGTTTCAAACTGGTTCTCCTGCTACAAACTAACATAATAAAGAAAGCAATTAATGCTTTATGTATTGCAAGAAGCCGGTCAAATTGACCGGTTTTTTTTGTCTTAAAAGTTACAAGATAAATATCATACAAAGATGATTTACAACAACCTATCAAACGATGGCAACTCGATTAAAACTAATATCAAAAATTGATTGGAGCTATGTTTTACGTTCTCTCGGTGCAGGGCAAAAAAAATCGGCTGCCGACGTAATGAATCAATCTGAGTATCAAAGTTTATCTGATTCAAGCTATAATTTTACAAATAATTTCTGGCAAGAATATCATTATACCAAAGACTATGATTTTACGATTAATCAATGTTTTTCTGCTTTAACAAATTTGTTTTTTTTAGATAGTTGGATAACTAGAGTAGATCCCGGCAGAAATATTCCTTATCACAACTGTCAACTTTCTAACAGATATGATCTCGGCAGTTATAGAAACCTTTTTCAGCTTACCTGCTTCATTGACGCGCCGAGATGGGGTTCTGCATTTATTATCGAGGACCAACTTTTTTACAATATGCCTCTTGGTTCAATTGTAGCGTGGGAGAGCGGCGATAGCTCATATGCCTCAACAGTGGCGGGCGTAACTCCACAGTATTTGTATCATTTTATAGGATATAATTAGGTTTTTAATGGTCGAATTTATAGGTAATTGCAATAATATAATTAACTGGGATCGAGTTATAGCAGATTGTCAGCACAGCGGACCACATCACGAAGGTCCAGATTTTGGCTGGGAGGCGGAGTTACCGCAACTAGTAGAAATTAAAGGCCTCTGGGAAAAATGGTATAAACCGGCAGCAGACGGAGGAACGGTAGCTTGGGAAAGTTTTTTTCCAGGAAAACAATGGCGGCAGCGTGATGCTGACGCATTCTGTGATTTTGTTGGCCTTACTGAGCCAGTTAGTGTTTGGATAAGTAGAATAATGCCGGGCTGCTTTGCGCCCGTTCACTGGGATGTTCAATCAGACGAAAATACATATATTCCAGAAGAAGAGTATCTATTTAAAAGATTTCATTGTCATATAACCAATCCGAATCCTGGACATTTTTTTGTGGTTGACGAAACTGCATTTTATAATGAAGATAAAGGAAATGTTTACAAATGGCAATCTAGAAAAAGCTGGCATGCCGGTTCAAATTGCGGGTTGGCTCCTAAATATTTGCTAAATGCGTTCGGAAAATAACTTGCAGGCGACGTTTAGTTGACAAAAATAATTTATACCGCTATAATAATAGGCTATTAGGAGAGTTTGAAATATGTCAAAGATTTATGGACCTGAAGAAAAAGCAAAACTAGAGCGTTTAATTCAAGAAGGAAGCAATGTACTAAGAGAAGTAGAAGATTTGCAAGAAGGATTAAAAGAAACAGTAAAAGCTGTAGCTGAAGAATTGCAGATTAAACCCGCAATTATTAATAAAACAATTAAGATTGCACACAAGGACGAATGGTATAAACATCAGGAAGAATGGGAAGAAATTGAAGGCATTCTAGATATCACAAAAAACCTGCCCGACAACAAATCAGAATAAATATTCTCTAAGAGCAAGGCATGGCGGGCCAAAAACCGCAAAGTTGGTATAAGCGAGCCGAAAATCGCAATAAGGAAAAAAATATGAGTTACGTTGATGCGAACTATGATCGCGATCAAGATATCATTCGCGTTGTTGAGAGGAACAACAAAGGCGAAAGAGAGTTTAAAGAATTTCCTGCAAGACACCTTTTCTATTACGAAGACCCCAAGGGCAAATTTCAAAATATTTTTGGCGATCCGGTAAGTCGAGTAAGCTGCAAAAATATTAAAGAACTAAGAAAAGAATTAGCTATACACTCCAATAAAAAACAGTTCGAAAGCGATATCAATCCGATATATCGTTGTTTGGAGGATAACTATCTAAATCAAGATGCTCCAAAACTAAATGTTGCTTTTTTCGATATTGAAGTTGACTTCGATCCAGAACGAGGTTATGCTGCTCCGGAAGATGCATTTATGCCCATTACTGCAATTGCAGTCCATCTTCAATGGCTAGAAACGCTAGTATGTCTAGCTATACCTCCAAAAACACTATCAATGGAGGAGGCCAAAAAACAAGTAGAAGATTTTCCAAACACAATGCTGTTTGAAACCGAGGCAGAGCTTTTAGATACGTTTCTTGATTTGATCCAGGAAGCCGATGTATTAAGTGGTTGGAACTCGGAAGGTTTTGATGTTCCGTATACTGTAAACCGAGTTACAAAAGTGCTAAGCAAGGAAGACACCCGACGATTCTGTTTATGGAACCAGTTGCCTAAAAAACGAGAATACGAAAAATTCGGTAAAACTTCGCAAACATTTGATTTTATTGGTAGAATTCATGTCGATAGCTTAGAGCTATATCGTAAATATAACTACGAAGAAAGACACACGTATAGGTTAGATGCTATCGGTGAGCTAGAAATCGGAGAGAATAAGACAGTATACGAGGGCACACTTGATCAGCTATACAACAATGACTTCCGTAGGTTTATTGAATACAATAGACAGGATACAGCACTGTTGGACAAGCTAGACAAGAAGTTGAAATTTATTGACCTTGCGAACACAATTGCACACGAAAACACAGTTCTTATTCAGACCACAATGGGTGCTGTTGCTGTGACTGAACAGGCAATTATTAACGAAGCACATAGACGAGGAATGGTTGTACCAAACAGGATCAAACGCGAGCCTGGTTCTGAACCTGCGGCAGGTGCATATGTTGCGTATCCCAAAAAAGGAATCCACGAGTGGATTGGATCTGTTGATATAAACTCTCTGTACCCGTCAGTAATCCGTGCCTTAAATATGGGACCTGAGACAATCGTAGGACAGCTTCGGCAAGACGGCACGAAAACAATGATAGAAGCAGAGATGGGGAAGGGCAAGTCGTTTGCTAGTGCGTGGGAGGGCAAATTCGGTAGCCTAGAATATGAAGCAATAATGAACAAAGAAGTAGGGCGTGAAATTACCATCGACTGGGAATCTGGCAGTAATGACAACTTGTCTGCGTCTCAAATTTATGACCTTATATACGAATCAAATCAACCTTGGATGTTAAGCGCTAATGGCACAATCTTTACGTATGAATTTGAAGGTGTTATTCCCGGGTTGTTGGCACGATGGTATAAAGAACGTAAGGAAATGCAAGCCAAATTAAAAGAAGCCAGAGCTGCAGGTAATAAAGTTGAGGAAGAATATTGGGATAAACGTCAGCTTGTTAAAAAGATTAATCTAAACAGCCTATACGGCGCTATTCTTAATCCCGGATGCCGGTTTTTTGACAACAGAATCGGCCAGAGTACAACCCTAACTGGCCGGCAAATCACTAAACACATGGCAGCAAAAATTAATGAGGTAATCACAGGTGAGTATAATCATATCGGCAAGGCTATCGTGTACGGCGATACTGATTCTGCGTACTTTTCTGCATATACAACGCTGCGACAAGATATTGAAAAAGGAAATATTCCTTGGACCGTCGATAGTGTAATTGATTTATATGATACAATCGGCGAAGAAGCGAATCAAACATTCTCTAAGTTTATGCAGACAGCATTTCATTGTCCTAAAAAACACGGCGAAATTATCAAAGCAGGACGTGAGATTGTAGCGTCGAAAGGATTATTCATTACTAAAAAACGCTATGCGGTGTTAGTTGTTGACAACGAAGGAAAACGCCTTGACGTCGAAGGTAGTCCTGGTAAGATAAAACCCATGGGGCTAGATCTAAAGCGGTCGGACACTCCCGTCATTATCCAAGACTTTTTATCTACAGTTTTACAAATGGTACTACAGGGATACGATAAAGAACAAGTACTTGATTATATTACAGATTTTAGAACAGAATTTAAGGCTAGACCTGGCTGGGAAAAAGGTTCTCCTAAGCGAGCAAACAAGATTACCGAATATAAAGCAAAGGAGAAGAAAGCCGGTAAGGCTAACATGCCCGGACACGTGCGAGCATCAATAAATTGGAATACTCTAAAAGACATGCACGGAGACAAATACTCTGTAGCCATTACAGACGGAGCAAAGGTAATTGTGTGTAAACTCAAGCCTAATCCAATTGCTTATACTTCTGTGGCATACCCGGTAGACGAATTGCGGCTGCCAGAGTGGTTCAAAGAGCTGCCGTTTGACGACGCAGCAATGGAAACTGCTGTAATCGATGAAAAACTAAAAAATCTTATCGGCGAACTAGGCTGGGATATTGCTAGCACAAGATCCGATAACAATTTTTCTAAGCTGTTTGATTTTGAATAAAAAATCATTGACAAATCACCAAAACCTAAATATACTTGTAAAACAAATGGAGATAATAACATGCAAGACATCTTACAGGACATTGTAAGTCACACCCAAAATCTAGGCTTCCTTCTTACTGTAAAAGTAGTTGGAGACGAAGATAAAACAGAGTTCTTTTCTATGGCAGACGATCGATCTGTAATTATGAGTGCGGAAACACACAATCCTTATAAAGATATGATCGGCACGTTTGGCATGCCGCAGCTTAATAAGTTAAAATATTTGTTAGACGGATCCGAGTATAAGCAAGATGCTGAAATTTCAATTACTACTGCCGAACGCAACGGCGAGACAATTCCGGTCGGAATTCATTTTGAAAACAAAGATGCCGACTTTAAAAACGATTATCGTTTTATGAATCAAGATATAATTAACGAAAAAATGAAGACTGTTAAGTTTCGTGGTGCAAATTGGAACGTAACAGTAGTGCCTAGCCTTGCTAGTGTGCAACGATTCAATTTTCAGGCAGGAGCAAACAGCGAGCATCCTACATTCATTGCTCGGACAGAAGATACAAATTTAAAATTTATGTTTGGTGATGCCAGCACCCACGGCGGTGAATTTGTTTTTGCAACCGACATCGAAGGAAAATTAGACAAAGGGTGGGCATGGCCGGTTGCTCCTATACTTGCTATTCTTAAAATTGCAGACGTTAATAACACAAAGATGAGTTTAAGCAACGACGGTGCTATTCAGATCGAACTCGACTCTGGGCTAGCTAATTACAAATACATTATTCCTGCACAGGCAGCCTAAATAATAATATGAAAAAACCAGTAGATCTAACTCCTTTACAAAAAGACTATGCAGTTTATTTGCCTGCTATTAGTAGCTTTTATTCAACTTACATCGCCAAACAGCGACAAGGAGAATTTGTACCGACTGATCGAATTCCAGAAGGGTTCGATCGCGGAATCGAAGGCATGAACTTTCTCAACCCTGAATCTGGATATTATACATATGATTATGCATTATACTCTGCAGGACATGCCCAGCTTGATCCGAAAAAGACACTAGAATCAGACATTATGATTCACGATAGAGATCGATCGAGGTCGATGGTCTTAGGAGACAGCGGAGGTTATCAGGTAGGTAAAGGGATTCTTAAATTTGATTGGCTGAATTTTGAAGGCGACGCTGCAAACGCAACACGGGATAAAATTCTCAACTGGCTGGAGATGACGGCAGATTGGTCAATGACGTTAGATGTTCCGACTTGGGCATGTGATCACATACATGCTCCAAAGACAGGCCTAAAGTCGTTTGAAGATTGCCTTGATAAAACTCGTTATAATAACCAGTATTGGTTAGAACGCAGACAAGGAAAAACTAAGTTCCTTAATGTTTTACAAGGTTCGGACTGGGATACTGCAGAGCAGTGGTACGAAGGAGTTAAGGAATTTTCAGACGACAGCGTATGGGGTGATAAAGCATGCGAAGGCTGGGCCATGGGCGGGGCTAATATGTGTAAAATGCCGATCACATTGCGTAGGCTAATTACAATGAAGTTTGATGGCATGCTTGATCATAAAAACTGGATGCACTTTTTGGGGACTGCACAGCTGGATTGGTCGTGTTTTTTAACAAGTATACAACGTCAAGTTCGTAAACATTGCAACGAAAATTTTACAATTTCGTTTGATTGTGCATCGCCGTTTATTGCAACTGCACACGGACTTGTTTACACAAACGCACAACACAATGCAAAGCGGTGGGCAGTGATTATGGACAAGGCGCCAGACAACAAAGCACTTGCGGAACGCCACGATATTCCGTTTCCGTTCGAAAGCGAAATAGGAAGGAGACTCAGTATTGCTGATATCTGTCATTATGCGCCCGGAATGCTTAATAAGATCGGAAAGGAAGGCAAAACTGCATGGGATTCTTTTGCCTACGCACTAATGATGGGACATAACGTTTATTCGCATATCGTTGCTGTACAACGTGCAAATAACCTCATGGATATCGAGCGGGCAAAGGCACGCCCCGATTGGAGGTACTGGAAAAAGGTAAAGCAGGCAGACAAAAGCGACGAGTATTCTGACTGGGTTCCACGCAATATTCTGTACTTTGATCGATTTGTCGAAGAGCTTTTTGAATGTGAATCTAAAGAATCGGCATTTGAGATGATTAAACAAGCAGATAGTTTTTTGAAAGACCTCGAAGGAGCAAGATTGCGAGGAGGCATTACTAACGAGTTTAACAGGATGTTTGTAGAAATCGACGACGAAGGCGACGAAAAACAGCCTTGGGCTGATGATAGAGAAGATGGCGAATTAGATAAACTGGAAGATAAACTGAAAGATTAGAAATGACACCAAGCCAAAACAAAAAAATTGTAGAAAAAATAAACACATTCTCAATTACAATTACTAGATCAGATTTTGAAAAATTGCGTGATTTAATCGAAGAGTTTGAGAATGTAGACAGTGTCGAATGTATCCAAGAAGACGACGGTGTTAGGTTTAAGATATACATTGAAGATTTCGAAGTCACTTTTAAAAGGAACTTGCATGAATAGAAGTTACACTACAGGCAAACACGATGATGTTCAATTTTTCACAGGTTGGGAAGTAGAACGCACGCCTGCTTTCGGTATGATGACACTGTTTGTCACAGGCTTACACGCTGCTGATGACATCATGGATCTATATGACAAACACAACTGCGAACACATCTTCTTTGGCGCTAATCACTCGTTTTCTCCAGGCTCCGACTATGCTGAATGGGAACAGTGGGAGAGAATGATTGCCTACTTTCTCGATAACAATTATCTATGCACTCTCGACATTCCGCTTTCTGAAGTAGAGCAGTTCAATGATTCCTACTTATGTGAATACGATAACTTTATTCCGCAGATTAGAGTACCTGTTCCATATATCAAACTGTGGAACTACAACACCATGCTCAAGATAGACGACACAGACTTTCGACATTCCAATCCAGGTGTGTGGTGTCACTCACTGCACGACCTAATGGCAAGAGATAAATTCACAGATTGGCGTGATTACGAAAACGACGAGGCAATATCATGACTATAATTAAACAAGATGTTCGACCTAAAAAAATGATTTGGGTGACGTTTCGGCAAGAAGGAGTGCATAAATACCCTGCGGCATTAGAAGATCCTAACCTTGCTACAGGCGGCTGGGACGATGTATCATTTTTAGGTTATCCGCATCGGCATATTTTTCATTTCAAAGTATGGATTGAGGTGTTTCACGACGATCGAGACATAGAGTTTATTCAATTTAAACGCTGGTGTCAACGACTGTATCAACAAATCGACGGCGCAACGCCCGCACTGGACTTAGATTATAAAAGCTGTGAGATGATGTCAGACGATTTATATAAAACGATTACTGAAAAATATCCAGATCGCGAGATATGGATCGAAGTCTCCGAAGACGGAGAAAATGGCTCTTTCGTCAAATATTAATAAAGGAAAAAAGATGAAGAAAGAAGTAGTTAAAATTTTTAACGATCTTGAAGAATATCATAACTTCTGTCGTTTCGAAATGCGCGAATTTAATCCGGCCCATCTGTATCGAAAAAGCAATCGAAATTTTCGTGCATTCCTAGCTTACAAAAACGCAAAAAGACACAGCAAGGGCCGAAACTTCAACAAGCCGTACGATAAAAAACGATGACAGTATATATAGTTGATATTGAGGCGGTAGAAACCCGCTATACCGGCCAATGGAAAACCCATGTGCCTCGCATACTTAAAAAGCATGGCATGGATGTGAGTGTTATTAGCGGCACTGCTGACATTCCAAAGGCAACTACACCGGGTGCTTTTTTAAACTTCGGCGGAACAAATATCTATAAAGCATCACAGGTTGAGAAAATTGGACGATTGTTCTGCGAGGGCCAGATCAAAGAAGGCGATCACTTTTTATTTACAGATGCTTGGCACCCCGGCGTGATCAATTTAAAATACATGAGCGAATTGCTAGGAGTTAAAGTAAAGATACACGGCTTATGGCATGCAGGCAGCTATGATCCTCAAGATTTTCTTGGGAGATTAATAGGCGATGCTCCGTGGGTGAGACACGCAGAAAAAAGTATGTATCATGCGATTGACCATAACTATTTTGCAACAGAATTCCATGTTAAATTATTTTTTGACAACTTATTGCAGCAGGGTCATACTATAGAAAATCCGTGGTATGAAGAGGAGTGGGAGGAGGTTTACGACGACGGGAAAATAATTAGATCGGGATGGCCTATGGAATATCTTGCAGATTCCCTCGTTTCGTATAAACACATGCCGAAAAAAGACCTTATACTATTTCCTCACAGAGTTGCTCCAGAAAAGCAGCCCGATATCTTCCGAGACCTTAAAACAGCACTGCCGCAATACGAATTTATCATGTGCCAAGAACAAGAACTTACTAAAAACGAGTATCATAACCTACTAGGAGAAGCAAAATTAGTATTTTCTGCTAATCTACAGGAAACACTTGGCATTAGCTGGTACGAAGGTGCTCTTGTGGGAGCACTGCCGCTGGTTCCTGATAGGCTAAGTTACAGCGAGATGGCCGAAGCAGAGTTTTTGTATCCCAGTGAGTGGACGGAGAGTTTTGAAAAATACAAACAACATAAAGAAGAAATATGTAATAGAATAATTGCATGTATGGATGGTTACGAAAATTATCTACCTGCATTAAACAAACAGGTAGTTAGGCTTAAGACTGATTTTTTCAGCTGTGACAATTTTATAAAAAAAATTAAATGAAAAATAAACTAGGGTTTGTTGGCGACAGTCATACCTGCGGGTATTTTTCTACTTCGGACAGCGCTTTGACGTGGCAGGAAAATAACTATGCGGAAATATACAGCTCACTTAATGAGCTGGCCTGCATTTCTTATGCTTCTGCCGGAGCACCTTTTACAAAATATGCACAATGGGCCAAAATACTTTTAAATAACCATCCGGATATAGGTAAACTTTTTATTCAGAGCACATATTGGGATAGATGGTCAATGGTAACGAATTTGCACTGCGAATTTGTAGAAATGCCGCTTGATCTTTTAACAAAGGTAGGTAAACAGAAAGACAGATTTACGGGTTATACCGATTACAATACTGTGTTTAATGGAATTACAGAATGGTTCGAAAAGCCAGGATTTTTTACCTTAGAGAACCCAAGCTTTCACCGGTATAACCCTAACGATATACAAGATCTTAACGATATGACGCAGGACCAATATAAAAAGATAAAATTTTGGCATGAGCAACTATCACATCTGACGTATTTTGCATACCTCAAGGAATTGAAATGTATAGATGCCATATTACAGGAGTTTGATATCGATGGGTTTGTATGGTTTATGAACGATGATGTAGAGCGTCCAAAATCGTTTAATGCGTTTGGACAATTTAATAAGTTGCATATAGTGGAATACCCTGCATGTGATTTTCTAAAAGATACAAAAAATATCGATCCCTTAAATTTTATGATAGACGAAGAACACTTTAACACAGAATTTCATACTTACCTTGCAAAAGATTTTATTCCATTTGTGCTTTCGTTTGACAACGACCCAAATACAATCTATAATAGAAATAACAATAGACATCCCCGTCTATAACTCGGAGAACTTACGTGAAAACATCAGAAAAAATAAAACAGAGACTGGAAGACAACAACGCCCGTTATTGGGCAGGCGATAATATTGCAGACTATATCGAAGAAGGTGAGAGAGACGAACTGATAGTAGAACTTACTGGAAAGTTTGAGTCAGTAATCGACTCCCTCGTAATTGATAGACTGCGCGATCCTAATTCTCAGGACACTGGCAGGCGTCTTGCAAAGATGTATGTTAATGAACTGATGGCAGGACGCTACTACCCACAGCCTAACGCAACTGCTTTTCCAAACGATCCCAAAGACGGCTATTCCGGAATGCTGGTAGTGCGTTCTGAACTGCGTTCTATGTGTTCGCATCATCACCAACCAGTGGCAGGTGTTGCGTACATTGGTATTATTGCTGCTGAGAAGTTAATTGGACTTTCTAAGTATACTCGAATTGCTCAGTGGTGTGCTCGTCGAGGAACGCTGCAGGAAGAACTAGCAAATGACATAGCGAGAGAAATTATGAAAAGCACAGGATCTGACAACGTCGGTGTGTACATTCAAGCCACGCACGGATGTTGCGAAAACAGAGGCATTATGGCGCACTCTAGTCTAACACAAACCACAGTTTTGGAAGGCGCTTTCCTAACAGACGCATCTGTAAAGGAAGAGTTTTTCCACAACATCAAACTACAGCAAGAATTTGCTCCGAGGTAATAGATGGAATCTAACTTTAACCTAGAAAGATTCGATATCTTTCCAGTTCCTGTATATGCAATAAAATTGCAGAATGTCGACGAAATAAACAGTTATTTAGAACGAACAGCAGGAAGACTCGAACTAGAAGACGGCCACGACAAAACTAACTACTGTGAAACTGGGTATACTACTTTTAAAAAACACGATAACATTTTAAGTCATGACGAATGTCAAACGCTCTTAGAATTAATCGGCAACGCGGTTTTTACTATTCATCAGAACACCGGTCTTACTGGCGGCGTTTATTTGCAAAATAGCTGGCTTAGTATAAATCGAAAGCACTCGTATCACGAAAGGCATAACCATTTACCTAGTACATGGAGCGGTGTTTACTATGTAAAAGCAAACACTGATGATGCGAATTTAACATTTGTCAACAATAATCTAAGATCGCATTGGCCGTTTTGTCAACTCGAAGAAAATAACATGGACAATAGTGCAAACGCAATGTTCTCTGCTGAAACTGCTAGGCTTTACATATTTCCTAGTTATGTTGAACACATGGTAGAAGAACAACTTGTACAACAGGATAGGATTACACTTTCATTTAATTTTGGCGTAAAGTTTTCAAACACAGAGGAACAAGAAAATGATTAAAATTATATTACATTTACTAGAAAAAATGGATAGGAAAAGAGTCATTACTGACAGGTCGGGTAGAATACCATATTTAATAAGATATTATCTATTTTTAAAAGATAGAAAACACTTTCCTATAAATGTAACCCTCCATAAGGTTCTAGTAAGCGATGAACCTACGTTGCATGATCACCCCTGGGGTTATGCTACTTTTATTTTAAAAGGAGGGTACTGGGAGCATACGCCGAAAGGACAATTTTGGAGAGGCCCTGGACATTTTAGAATTCGCAAACCTAACGATCTACATTGGTTAGAACTGCCGAAGGATCATGAAGGCAACGAAGTTCCTTGCTGGAGTTTGTTTTTTATGGGCAAAAAGAAGCAGGATTGGGGATTCCTTAAAGATGGCGAATGGGTTCATAATGAGGTCTATCTCAAGGAAAAATATAATGGTTAAAAAGTATTACTATTCATGGCACGATATCGAAGACATGTGCGTAAACATTGTTACTCAAATGTATGCTGACAACTGGCAACCCGACTATATTGTTGGCATCACACGCGGCGGAAATGTTCCCGCTACAATTATTTCTAACATGACCGGAATACGTTGCGAGGCGCTAAAAATAAGTTTGCGCGACAGCGGAGACCACAACTGCGAAAGCAATTGCTGGATGGCAGAAGATGCTTTTGGCTATATAGGTCTAGAAGAACGCGAAGTTTACAAAAGTCGTTGGGATGTTGACAAACGTAAAAATATTCTAATTGTAGACGATATCAACGACACCGGCGCTACTTTTAACTGGATAGTAGAAGACTGGAAAAACATTTGTTTGCCAACCGAACAAAGTGCCTGGAATTCAGTGTGGGGGAATAATGTTAAATTTGCGGCCATTACAGAAAATTTAAGTTCAACGTTTGGTGGAGTAAACTATTTTACACACGAGGTGAACAAGGCAGAAAAAGACGTTTGGCTAGTCTATCCATGGGAATGTGTAGGAGAGTACCGTGACTGATTGGGCAATTATGATCCCATTTGAAGATGATTATATGTATGTTACTCAGTTCGTAGAGGGGATGGACTATAGAGCGCCTACAGTAAAAACTTTTGCTACACGAGAAGAAGCAGAACAAGCAGCAGATGTCTGGCGTATTCCAGGCAAAGAATCTCTCGTAAAGGTAGTGGAATATGACCCGAACACTTGAACAGGCCCAGGCCGATGCAGTAGCACCGTGGCACGAAGCACTTGTGGTTACACGTGACTATTCTGTGTTTCGAGATGCGTACCCTGTCACAGAAGGTCACGTTCTTTTTGTGCCTCAACAGGAAGACTGGCAGCACGTTACTAAATGCTGGGAAGCTGCGTATCGCTGGGGCACAGACTGGGTAGATAGGGGCTATTGCGAAGCATTTAACATAGGCATGAATGTAGGAGAGGCAGCAGGACAAACTGTTCGATATCCTCACGTACATCTTATACCAAGAAGAACAGGTGATATGTCAGATCCTCAAGGAGGAGTAAGGCACGTTATCCCTTCTAAAGGAAATTATACTTTGGCTAACAGTAGTAAAAGCTTTACATATGCAGAATCAGTAACCGGATTAAGCCAGGACTTAGTATGAATAAGACTCTATTCGTTGGCGATAGCCACTCAAAGGGATTTAGAATAGATAGCGGATCTGAAATTCATTGGAGTGATAATAATTATGCAGAACTTTACGGCGAGATAAACAATGAACCGGTTATTATTTATGCTCAGGAGTCAGCAGGCAATTACGCATATGCAGAATGGATAAAAAATTCATTAGTGTTATATCCTGATATAAATCAAATATTCATTCAGAATACTTACTGGAATCGATATAACATTGCGGCATCTTCTAGGATCGACCACGGGGTAAAATATAAACTCGGACATTTTGCAGAAGAAGTTATGCAATCAACTGAAAAATGTAGGAAATATACCGATCTATCTATTAAAGATGATTTTATAGAATTAAAATTACAGCCCGACCCCAATAGTTATAACTTATTCACAGGGTATAAAATAGATTTTGCAGAGGAGCAAGACCTAAGAGAAATACAACATTACGATTTTGACTTTACATATCTTTTCTATATCCTAATGTCTCAACTGCAGTACAAACAATTTACAAAAGATTTGATTGTGATAGATCAAATTTGCAAAGAGCACAATATACCTTGGTATTTGTGGAGAATGAATAACCGAGCTGTGCTTCCAGATGATATAGAGCCTTGGGCCAATATACAAAACGGCACTGTGATATATACCTCAGCAGCCGATTGGTTTTATAATGAAGACAATCTAGATTTTGAAGATTATAAAATAGACGACGAGCACTACAGCAAGTTTATACATGAAAAAATCGCTGAAAAATTTATACCTTATATGCTCGATCATAGAATTAGCTAAACAATTGACTTTACACAATAAAGATGTTAGACTGTACTATAATTTAACAAGTGAGAAAACAATGGCATTTGAATGGCACAAGATACACAAATTTGAAGAAGGCTTTGAAAGAGAAATTGCACAATCAGTAGAAGAATATGTGTTAGAGTATTACGAGGCCGAATCTATTGAGGATCTAACACAGGAAAACGTAGAAGAAATTACCGAATACACAGAAGCAATGAATCCCTACAGTATTATGCGAGTTGGATTTTCAGAATTGCTTAATGACTTGGAGAATCTAGATGAGTAAGTTAAGATACTCAGAAGTATTTTACTCTATACAAGGAGAAGGCAGATTTGTAGGCGTTCCTTCACTGTTTCTACGCACGTTTGGCTGCAACTTTCGTTGTCAGGGCTTTGGTATGAATCAAGGCTATGAAAAACAGAAGCACAATCCAGAAGTTAAAGAATTACTAGACAGTGGTGTAGTCGAAAAGACTGAAACATTCAAAGACTTGCCCATTGTTCACACAGGCTGTGACACATATGCGTCAATCTACCCTGAGTTCAAAAAGTTCATGCAGAACAAGACTG
>Ga0102927_1000183_pt1 | contig 14379 bp, 14 predicted proteins | sample SalPon1_A_H2O_MG_FD_78208 | JGI IMG/M metagenome (GOLD analysis project Ga0102927, IMG submission 78208) | Salt pond water microbial communities from South San Francisco under conditions of wetland restoration - Salt Pond MetaG R1_A_H2O_MG | ecosystem: Environmental > Aquatic > Non-marine Saline... | reverse complement strand
CGGGCGTTTCTAAGAAGCAAACCAATTTTAAATGATTCAAAGTCTCTGTCCAGTTCGTCTCTGCGTTCAGTTCCTTTTTTTCCGTAAACGGTATCTTTGATGTCTTTCCAACTTTTAGTTTCCATTTCCTTTGTTTTTTTCTTCGTAATACTCTTTCATCAGTCGGACAGCTTTGTCGATTTCTTTTTTAGGTGTTTTCTGCGTCTTTTTGGTAAATCCGTTTAAGAGTATAACCAATTTACCTTTGTCGAAGAAACAAAACACTCGCCATATATTCGAACCTAATTTTATTCGAGCCTCAAATAGTCCTTTATGAGTTTTTATCGGTGCTAGATATGTTTTCGGCACATGTTGATAGGTTTCAATTATTTCAACAACCTTAAATATTTTGTCCTGAATCTTTTTCGGTTGAGCAAGCAAAAACTCCTCAAAATAATTTTTATATTGGATTACTTGCCTAACCTTTTCCATCTTGACAAAGGTAACTTAAAAGTTACTATATTCAAAATATTCAGTAGTTAAATTTTAAGTTAGGAACGTTTTGTATAAGTTTTACAATTGAACATCATTCCAGTCACAAAAAACCTGACTTAACCATCAAATTCTAGACAGGTCTTTTAGTTTTTAAAGTCGTTTCTTAGTTAATTTTAGGTATAAACACTTCAGCCAGCATACATCTGGCACTACCACCTCCGTGAGTTTCTATAGTAGATAAATCACTGCTTACTATTTTGCAGTAGCTTTCTATAGTTGAGATTTGCACATCAGTCAAAGCCTCAAAAGCAGCTTGACTCATCACAACTAGCTTGTCATCTCCTTGGACTTGAAGCATATTACCAGCAAATTGATTCATTTGAGCTTCAGAAATTGAAATAATTTCTTTCTCATCTTGAATCAAACTGTCTGCCACTAGTTTTTTTTCTTTGTTATCATCTATGGCATCTAGACAAATCACTGCAAAATCTTCTGCTACACACATCATCACATTGGTATGATATATTGGCAGGCGCTCACCTTTATGAGTTTGATAGGCTTTAAAAATGATAGGAGTAAATTCAAAATCTTCACAAAATTCAATAACCAAATCTTCATCAGCCCTTGGAGATAAGGCACAATATGCCTTTCTATACTGCCTATCCAGAATCAAACTGCCCGTTCCTTCTAGGTAAATATTTTCTAATTCAGCAGAAGTATAATCTACAAAATTCCGTATAAATCTACCTTCGGCTTCTATCTTTTCAAAAATATCTTCTCGACGCTCTCGACGCCTGTTTTTAGCAAACATGGGGTACAGAGCGACATCTCCATTTTCATGAAAGGATACCCAATTATTTGGAAAAATAGAGTCTGGCGTGTCTTGAGAGAGGACATCATCTACTACAATCACGTTAACGCCTTCTGCTTTCAACATCGCTACAAAAGCATCAAACTCTTGTTGTGCTTTTTTGTTCACAGTGTCTTGAAGCTCTTTTGTGGATTTTTGGAAATAATTATTTACTGCCGTCTGTTCATTCATCCTGAAATTGACAGGCCTTATCATCAGTAATGTATCTGTTATTTGTTTCATTTATTCTCTTATTAGAGGTAAAGTAGAGCATCTTAGCAAGCCTTCTTGTTTAGAAATCTCTCTATAATTTACAGTTTCAACTTGTATGCCTTTAGAAATGAGCCAGGCATTAAGCCTTTTAAAATGCTGGTCTGATATGACTACATTTTTAGAAATAGAAAAGATATTACTAGTCATATCATACATTTCATCAGCATCTATTTCAAATATATGGTCTTTGCCATAAAGGTTAACAAGCCATTGGTATTCAGCTTCTTCCAGAAATCCATTTTTATGAATAATAGCATAATGATTTCCAACAGGCTGAAAACAACAATCTAAGTGAAGTGCATTTGCTTTAGGGTCTGTGTTCGACTTTCTTAAATTGAAAGACTTTACAGTTTTATGAGGAAACAAACGCTGCAATTCTGCCACTGCTTCCACATTGGTCCTTGCGGTGATGAAGTCTGCATAATCCTTACCTCGATAAGTCCCTACAAAAATATAATCGCCATGAGGCATCACATCTCCTCCTTCTATATGGCAATGTTCTGGAAGATTTATTTTAGCCTTTGGTTGAATTTGATTGAGCACAAAACTAATAGCTTGTATTTCCTTTTCTCTATCTGGAAGAATATTAGCAAAAATGAATTTATCTTCAATCACAAAACCGATATCTCTAGAGAAAATTTGATTATAATCTATAATAATTTTTGGGCGTAGAACTTCAACCCCATGTTTTTGAAACACAGCAGCCACTTCCTCCATCTCAGCCACCATATCTTCTTCCTTAGGATAGGTTCCTTCCTTGATGTGTTTTATAGATTTAGGATCGTAAGCTTCTTCTAATTTCGGTTGAGACCCATTAGAATTTGCAACCCCTAGAATGACAGCCTTCAGCCTTGAAGTCTCATCGTTGACGTGTAATTTCAAATTGATTATTTTTAAAGCAAATATACTGAAAATAGGAGGCTTGAACTACTATTAAATCTTAGGATTTTAGGCTAAAAATCAGGTTGGGATCAGGGCAATTTTTCTTGTAAAATTCAAGATCAGCCTGTGAAGACACACCAGGATAATCTCCACTATAATCTTGTATATCCATAATAATTTGAAAATGCAAATGTGGGGGATAATTGCCATTCTCTGAGGCATTGCCAAGCTTTGCAATGGGTTGATTGATCTGTATATCTTCTCCAGTATTAAAATTATTGAGAGCGACTTTTGACAAATGCCCATAAAGGGTATAAAATCTAAAGCCATCAAAGCTATGCTCTAGAATAAGCGTAGGCCCATAATCTCCAACGCTTAAATTATCCTGCTGACTATGTATTTTTCCTGGCAGAGGGCTATAAACAGCTGTGCCTTCTGGCGCCCATACATCAAGTCCTAGATGTATATTTCTGGTATGAAATAGGTTTTTTTTCTTAAAATGGGGACTTCTATTGTAAAGACTTCGCTTCTCCAAGTACCCTCCATAGGCGGCTTTGGCTTTATGAATTCTCAAATACTCATCGACATAGTCTTGCAGGTCATAAGCATTAGACAAGTCTAAACCTAACTTAGCAGTCTTGGCATCAGATAGATCAATAGTTACATAATCTTGGTCTGTAAAATCTGAACCTAATATAGAGAAAAATGAAGGCTTAAACTGATGATGTAATAAATTCAGCATAAAACAGATGAGAGATTATAATCTACAAAACCCCAATGATTATTGGGGTTTTTGAACCATTTATAAAGATTTTTAATTACTCGTCTTTCAAAATGTTGAGCGTAACGTCTATGTTATCTCGTGTTGCTTTAGAGAATGGACACACTTCATGTGCTTCGTTCACAAGAGTCTCTCCCATTTCAATATCAGTGACGCCAGGCATATAGGAGTCTAGCACTGCTGATAATAGAAGCCCTCCATCTTCATCTTTATTGATACTGATATGAGCTGTAACGCTAAAATCTCCTAAATCTACTTTATGATTTTCAGCAATCACGCCTAGGGCGCCTCCAAAACAGGCAGCGTAAGCAGACCCGAAAAGTTGCTCTGGATTTACCCCGTCTCCACCATCTCCACCAAGCCCTTTGGGCATGCTTAGCGGCATATCTATAGGCCCTTCTTCAGTTTTTACATGGCCTTTTCTGCCTCCAGTAGCAGTTGCTTTGGCTGTATAAAGTGTTGTCATCGTTTTTGTTTTAAGTGTTTTATCGAATATAACAACTAGTTGAGTTCAGTAAAAAAATGAATTCATAAATTTGTACTAAATCTACCTGTATGGCCTCTTCTGAAAATAAAAAATCTGCATTGCAAGAAACCAAAAGTGACCCAAGCTTGAACTTGAGCCAGACCTCTGCAGAAAAAATAAAGGCATTGAGACGAAAGCCAAAAGATATTGATGCTTTAATCAAAGGAATTTTAGACGGTAATAAAACAGATTTGAGCCAAGGCATAACGCTAATTGAGAGTCAAAGCAAAAGACATTCAAAAGACATAAAAAAATTGATTTCGAGCTGCTTGCCCTACTCAAACAAGTCTCTAAGAATTGGCATCACAGGAGTGCCAGGTGTTGGCAAAAGTACATTTATAGAACAGCTAGGCTTGTACCTCGTAAGCCAAGGACACAAGGTTGCTGTACTGGCTGTGGACCCGTCCAGTACGGTCTCTAGAGGAAGTATTCTGGGCGATAAGACAAGGATGGAAAACTTGGTACAAGAACCTCAAGCTTACATCCGCCCAACTGCCTCTGGGGAGTCTCTTGGAGGTGTAGCCAGAAAGACAAGAGAAAGCATTTTGATTTGTGAAGCTGCTGGTTATGACGTATTGCTTATAGAGACTGTAGGAGTAGGCCAGAGTGAAACTGCTGTGCACAGCATGACAGATTTCTTCTTACTGCTAAAACTAGCAGGCGCAGGAGATGAGCTTCAAGGTATAAAGCGAGGTATCATCGAAATGGCAGATGCCATAGTGATCAATAAAGCCGATGGCGAAAACATCAAAGCTGCCAAAAAAGCTAAAGTAGAATTCAACAGAGCACTACACATGTATCCTGCAAAATCTAATGGGTGGAATCCTAAAGTAAAGCTTGCAAGTGCTTTAAAAAATGAAGGTATTGATAAGGTGTGGGGTATGCTTTTAAACTATTTTTCAGTCACGAAAAACAATGGATTTTTTGAACAGAAACGAGCTAATCAAAATAAATTCTGGCTCACACAAACCATCGAAGACAGTTTAAAAAAAGAATTTTATCAAAATGAGAAGGTTAAAGCTGAATTTCCAAAAGTTCTCTCAAAGATTCAACATAATAGCTTAAGCCCCTTTGAAGCCGCAGAGTATCTACTCAAAAAAGCAAACTCTACAACCTAAAACTGTCATGCTTTGCTGAATCGCTTTCTTAAGTAAGAATGAAGCTTATAAAACATATACCCAGCAAATAGACCAAACAAAGCACCTACAAGGATGTCTGCTGGATAATGCACCCCAATATACACTCTGCTGTATGTTATCAAAATACACCACGTAAACATAAAATAAAATATGTTTTTATAATAAGGCTTTAAGATATTTGAAACAAATGTAGCTACAGCAAAAGAACTAATGGCATGGCCAGAAAAGAAGCTATACTTACCACAGTATTTGGCAAGAAATCTACCATATTCCATAAACGCTTCATTGCAAGGTCGATATCTTTGGAAGGTATCTTTAAATAAATTAGAAAGCTGGTCTGTGAACGTCACCATTAAAGCGACGGTAACAACCGTAATCAATAAACCTTGAAGATGGATTTTTTTATAGATTAGAAACAGCAAAACAGCATAAAGAGGGATGGAGACTTCTTTCTCGGTAATGAAAACCCAAAACCAATCCCATTCTTTTACACCTAAATTATTGAGGTATAAAAATAATTCTCTGTCGAAGTGTTTTAGCTGTTCCAGCATAATTTAAGTTTATTGATATCGTTCCACTTCCCTATCATAAAACTCAGAAGCTTCTTTTATCAAATTATTAGTTTCTTCTACCAATTCTTCCTCATCCTCCACATCAAATTCTTCAAACCATTCTATATCATCAGTTTTAAGATCAATAATAAATCTTGGGAATTCTGTATGAATAATAAAGATGGACTCTGGATAGTCTGTATTGTCGCCTAGTATAAATCTTGGTAACTTCATGTGGATGTTAATTTTGTATTTTCAAAAGTAAGAATTTGTTTTTTAGAGAGTGCATTAAATCTAATATACAGCATAATAGCAGACGCAGTAAGACCTGATAACAAACCAAGCCATATACCTACACTACCAAGAGCATCTTGTTTGCCAGCAAAATAAGACACTGGTAGTCCTATAAGCCAATAAGCAATGAAGCAAAGGAGTGTTGGGATTTTAACGTCCTGCAACCCACGAAGAGCGCCAAGAATAGCCACCTGAAGCCCATCACTAAGCTGAAAAAGAGCTGCGATGATAAGTAGCTGAGAGGCTAGCATAAGCACCTCTGCATCATCTATATAGAGGGTGGGTAAAAATCCTTTGAGAAGAATGAAACCAATAGCAAAAATGCCTTCGATAAGAAAAACTTGTAAAAAAATTGAAAAAGCCACATCCCGTAGAGTTCTAAACTGGCGTTTGCCCTTTTGGTTAGCTACACGTATGGTGGCCGTTACGCCAAGACCTACTGCTATCATAAAGGTCATAGAAGCTAAATTCAAAGCTATCTGGTTTGCAGCTTGAGCTTTGGTACCTAAAGTCCCTGCCAAAAGAACTGTTGCTGTAAAAATTCCACCTTCAAACAACATCTGCAAGGCTGTAGGAAATCCTAAGTTGATAAGCCTTTTGAAAATCGCCTTATCTAAAGACTTTTTCATCAGAACAAAATAGGATTTTAGTTTTGGTCTTTTACTTAAAATGAGGTAGAGCAAAATCAGCATAAATACTCTAGAAATTAGAGTTCCAATAGCTGCACCCTCTAGCTCTAATCTTGGAAAAATCCAAAACCCATAAATCAGTAAATAGTTAAAAATGACATTAACAACGTTTGCTAAAAGAGTAGCATACATAGCATATTTAGTCATAGAGAGCCCATCTGCAAATTGCTTAAAACCTTGAAAAATCATAAGTGGAATTAGGGAAAAAGCAACAATATCGAGGTAGGGTAAAGCCAAATCTACCACATCTTTAGGCTGGTCTAAATGATACAGGATGGGCTTAGCTAGCAAAATAAGAAGAAACAAGGCAATTCCATTCACAGCGCACATTACCAAGCCGTGCTGAAAAAACACGCGTCCTTTGGTAGTATCATTCTCACCATCTGCTTCAGCGATAAGCGGTGTAATGGCAAAACTAAAACCAATCCCTAAAAACAGAGCAAAGAAAATAAGTGTATTCCCTAAAGAAACAGCGGCTAATGGAGCAGCTCCGAGTTTACCTATCATCAAATTATCAATAAATCCAACCAAAACATGACCCAACTGTCCGAGCATAATGGGAACAGCTAGGCTGAAGTTTTTAGAGAATTCTTTGGTGTAGATAGACAGATTCAAAAACTTATTTTTTAATCTTGCAAAAGTACACTTTGAAAATAGAATACAGGATGGCGTCTCATTATTTAATCATTAAAAAAGACTTGAATTGTAGTCTATTATTAACTCTACATTGAAATTTGCAACAATAAAGTTGAATTTAATTTATATTTGAAGCTTAATTCAGAAAACCATTCAGCTTGAAAAAAGATTTTGATAAAGATGAAATCATCCAGCATGTAGCTACTCTTCTTCAGGAGATTCCTACCTCTTTAGAGATAGTTAAAAATGACTCTAAGAAAGAGCAGAGGTTTCATTATCTAGCAAAACACATGGTGGAAAAAGCTATACAGAAAGATGCGCTTATGGTTTCTGATGATGGAAGAGGAATTGCTATTTTTTTTAAAATGGATGGAAAAAGCGAAGGCTTCTGGACTGAATTGATGAGCGACCTGAAGCTGGCTTTGAACGTCACTGGGATAAAAAAAGGACTTAAAGCCTTACAGTCTCAAAAATTTGTGAGGCAACAAAGACCGAATGATGGAGAATTCTTATACTGCTGGTTTTGGGGCATCCTACCTGATGCAAGAGGCAATACTAGTGATAAGACCCCGTACAAAATGAAAGATGAAATGTTTAGAATTTCAAAAGAATTGCAGTTGCCAATTTACGCCGAAACCCGAATCAGAAAAGTAAGCATCGCGTACAGAAGGTACGGATTTAAGCTGCTAAAAGAATGGAAACACCCTAGTGGAGACTTAATGTATTTTTTAAAATACACCCCTCCGGCACTAGATTCTTAATCTTTCTTTAGCTGAACGAAATCTCTCACATCGCTTTCCGTGATGTCTTGGTGCCCCAAAATGATAAGCCGTTCTACTACATTTCTCAATTCTCTTATATTGCCAGTCCAGCTAAGTTCCTCAAGTAGCGAAATTGCTTCTGCTTCAAAAACTTTGGGCTTGGTACCCTGCTCTTTGGCTATCTTTTCTGAGAAGTAATGGATAAGATCAGGAATGTCAGCTTTTCTATCTTTTAATGCTGGTACATGTATAATAATGACTGCAAGCCTATGGTATAAATCTTCTCTAAACTTCTTCACTTCTATCTCTTCTTTCAAGTTTTTGTTGGTAGCAGCTATCACCCTCACATCTACTTTGATATCTTTATCACTCCCTACACGCTGCACTTTGCTTTCTTGAAGAGCTCGCAACACTTTAGCTTGAGCAGGGAGGCTCATATCTCCTATTTCATCAAGGAAAATAGTCCCACCATTAGCTGCTTCAAATTTTCCAGCTCTATCTTTATTAGCAGAGGTAAAGGCTCCTTTTACATGTCCAAATAATTCACTTTCAATAAGTTCTGAAGGTATCGCAGCACAATTCACTTCCACAAATGGCCCCTTATGTCTATTACTTTTAGCATGTAGCGAGTGTGCTACTAATTCCTTTCCTGTACCATTTTGTCCTGTGATAAGTACGCGAGCTTCAGAGGGCGCTACTTTATCTATCATAGATTTGATTTGTTCTAATTCTTTGGAGCTCCCTACCATTTCAAATTGCTTAGAGACTTTCTTTTTTAATTGTTTGTTCTCCAGAGCAAGCTGAGTATGGTCCAAAGCAATTCTAACGGTATTGAGTAATCTGTTAAGGTCTGGCGGCTTAGAAATATAATCAAAAGCCCCCATGCGCATGGTTTCCACGGCCGTTTCCAGGTCACCATGCCCAGAAATCATGATTACAGGTAGCTCTGGTTGTAAGGTCTGGCAAGCAGACAGAACCTCCAAACCGTCCATTTTTGGCATTTTAATATCGCATAACACCAAGTCGTACTTGTTTTTTTTGATCATGTCCACACCCTCCAATCCATCTACTGCTTCGTCTATATCGTAGCCCTTTTCTTCTTCAAGAAGTATTTTCTTTAGGACTCTTCTGATGGCATCTTCGTCTTCAATGATGAGAATAGTAGGCATGATGTATTGATTTTGTTATAATTAAAAATACGATTTATCTAGTATTAAACTAGCAGGGGATACAAATTTAGTGGTTTATATAATGCATTAGTCATCGGCATCTAAAAAAACAAAACCCACCTTACACGAAAGGAAAGGTGGGAAAAAAATTGCTATGAAAAGAAAAAGCACAGCTTAATCTTGCAGCGCTCAAATATATATAATATTTTGTTAATCATCTTATGAAAACATATCTTTTACCTTTTCAAAAAACGATTTATCAGATTTATTAGGGCTTGGTTCAAAATTAGAGTCTTTTAGGTTGTCTTCAAAAAACTCCTTTTGCTCTTTAGTCAATGTTTGTGGTGTCCATACATTGATGTGTACAAGCAAATCTCCAGTGCCGTATCCATTAAGGTTTGGCAAACCTTTGTTTCTCAATCTCAATATTTTACCGCTTTGTGCACCGGGTTCTACTTTAATTCGAACTTTACCACTTACAGTATGGATTTCTTTACTGGCACCTAGCGCAGCTTCAGGAAAACTAACATAAAGATCGTAATGCAGGTTTTCTCCATCTCTTTGTAGGCTATCATGTTCTTTGACTTCTATAAGAACTATCAAGTCACCAGGAACACCGTCTCCTACAGGCTCATTTCCTTTGTTTGAAACTTTTAGTTGCATACCATCTTCCACACCAGAAGGTATCTTGATAGACACAGTCTCTTCAGTCATTTTTAGGCCATGAGCATCTGTACCTTGGCCTTTTTTATCTATGATTTGCCCAGATCCACCACAGGCAGTACAAGGAGAAGCTGTTTGCATTCTTCCCAAAATAGTATTAGTCACTCTAGTTACTTGTCCAGATCCATTACACGTGGTGCACGTTTTAAAGGTGGTATCTGAAGGCTTTTTCTTTCGAGAAACTTTTACTTTTTTCTCTACTCCTTTTGCGACCTCTTCTAGCGTAAGGCTCACACGTATTCTTAAATTTCCGCCTTTAGCCGTTTGTCTTCCGCCAAAGCCTCCTCCAAATCCAGAAAACCCTTGACTTCTTCCACCAAAGCCTCCGCCAAAAATATCACCAAACTGGCTGAAGATATCATCCATATCCATACCACCGCCACCAAATCCTTGAGATCCATCGAAGGCACTATGACCAAACTGATCATACTTTCGTCGCTTGTCTTCGTTGCCTAAAACTTCATAAGCTTCTGCAGCTTTCTTAAATTTGTTTTCAGCTTCAGTATCGTTTGGATTTTTATCGGGATGATACTTCACTGCCATCTTTCTATAAGCCTTTTTGATTTCGGCTTGAGAAGCGCCTTTAGAAATCCCTAATATGTCGTAATAATCTTCTTTCATAATAAATTATTTGCCAGTCACTACTTTTGGATACCTTATGATTTTATCACCTAAAGTATAACCTTGTTCCACTACATCAATGATTTTTCCTTTCATGTCTTCACTAGGTGCCGGTATTTGAGTGATAGCTTCATGAAGCTCTGAGTCAAACACATCACCTGGACTTACTGGCATAACTTCTAAACCTTTGCTTTTCAAAGTTTCTCTCAACTTATTGTTGATCAGCTCAATACCCTGTATCAAAGAATCGTCTTCAGATTTTTTCAACTCTGCCATAGCTCTGTCAAAATCATCCAAAATTGGAAGCATAGACTGCATGACGTCTTGGCTGGCTGTTTTAAATAATTCTACGCGTTCTTTAGAAGTGCGGCGTTTATAATTTTCAAATTCAGCAAACAAGCGCAAGTATTTATTATCCTTTTCATCAAGCTGTTGCTGGAGTTCTTCTTCTTTGGACAATTCAGGTTGTTCTTCAGGAGTTTCAGTATCATCTGCCTTATGTTGGTCTTCAGCTTTATCCTGATTTTCTTTTTCTGAAGTTTTATTTTGCTCTGCATCAGCAGCTTTCATGTCTTTGTCTTCTGATGTTATATTTTCTTTACTCATGACTATCAAATTTATAAAGTATTTGGCAAATGTACTGCCAATTATGGAGAAGTGCCATAATGACATATTTTGATTGTGGAATGTTTTTGGATAATATTCTAAAAATATCAATTTTTGAACTTTACACACTTTTTGGGATAGTATCCTTTCAAGCTGAATAAACGCTAACGCATAACCTAATATAAAAATCCCTCAAAAATTTAATTTGAGGGATTTTTATATTATAACTGGACGTGAAGAAAATGGTATTATGCTTCCCCAGCAGGTCCTCCAAAATTCAATGGAATATTGGTTTTTTCTTGTTCTTTAATTGAACCCTGGCTTTTCTCAAAGCGCTGAATGTTATCATTCAAAGCCTTGGCAAGACGTTTAGCATGTTGTGGTGTAAGTATAATTCTGGAGCGCACTTTATTCTTAGGAGATCCAGGCATTATATTCACAAAATCCAAAACAAACTCAGTTTGTGAATGATTGATGATAGCAAGGTTACTATAAATGCCCTGTGCTACATCATCATCTATCTGTATGTCGAGCTTTTGCTGTTTTTTATCGTCTTGATTACTCATGATTAATTAAGGTTTACATTCACTTCTTGTTTCTTTTCCATCATTGTGGCTAGTTCTTCTTTAGACCCTACAATGATATCTTCAAACTCATTAAGCCCAGTACCAGCTGGTATCCTGTGTCCTACAATCACATTTTCTTTCAACCCTTCTAGGTAATCAATTTTACCACTTACAGCAGCTTCATTCAGTACCTTAGTAGTTTCTTGGAAAGAAGCCGCAGATATGAAGGATTTAGTTTGAAGTGAAGCTCTTGTGATTCCTTGCAGAATTGGAGTTGCAGTAGCAGACTCAGCATCTCTCGCTGTAACCAATTGCTTATCTTCTCGCTTCAAAATAGAGTTTTCATCTCTTAATTCACGTAAAGTAACCACTTGTCCAGGCTTAAGAACAGAACTGTCTCCAGCATCTTCTACTATCTTCTTACCAAAAATACTATCATTCTCTTCAATAAAGTCTTCTTTATGCACCAGTTGGTTTTCTAAGAAAATAGTGTCTCCAGAATCTTGGATTCTTACTTTTCTCATCATCTGCCTCACCACTACTTCAAAGTGTTTATCATTAATCTGAACACCTTGTAGCCTATACACTTCTTGAACTTCGTTCACAAGATATTGTTGTACTGCGCTTGGTCCTTTGATGTTTAAGATATCCTCTGGCGTTACAGATCCGTCTGATAATGGCATACCTGCTTTCACATAATCATTTTCTTGTACCAGAATTTGGTTAGAAAGCTTTACAAGGTATTTTTTGACTTCACCAAGTTTAGATTCTATAATGATTTCACGATTACCTCTTTTGATTTTACCAAAAGAAACTACACCATCTATCTCACTTACTACTGCAGGATTAGAAGGATTTCTCGCTTCAAACAATTCTGTTAGTCTTGGAAGACCACCAGTGATATCTCCAGCTTTTGAAGATTTTCTAGGTATTTTGACTAAAATTTTACCAATTTTAATTTCTTCGTTATCATCGACCATTAGGTGTGCTCCTACAGGTAAATTATAAGACCTCAAGATGTCACCATCATGATTTTTGATGTGAAGTGTTGGTATATTACGTTTATTTTTAGATTCTATAATTACTTTCTCTTGAAATCCTGTTTGCTCATCACTTTCTACTTCATAAGTTTGGCCTTGGGTAATATTTTCAAACTCAATAGCACCAGAAAATTCTGAAATAATAACACCATTATACGGATCCCATTTACAAATCACATCACCCTTCTGGACTTTATCTCCAGGGCTTATTAATATTTCTGAACCATAAGGAATGACATTTGTACTAAGAGCTATACCAGATTTTTTATCGATAATCTTCACTTCTGATGTTCTAGAAATAACGATATCAATTTTCTTGCCTTCGTTGTTTTGGCTTTCAACAGTTTTTAGGTCTTCAATTTCTGCAACGCCATCAAATTTAGATTCGAGTTTGTTTTCTTCAGAAATGTTTCCTGCAATACCCCCTACGTGGAAGGTTCTAAGTGTAAGCTGAGTACCGGGTTCACCAATGGACTGAGCAGCGATAACACCTACAGCTTCACCGCGTTGAACAGTTTTATTGGTAGATAAGTTTCTACCATAACATTTAACACAGATTCCTTTTTTAGCTTCGCAGGTAAGGGGTGAGCGTACTTCCACAGAGTTTAGTGCAGAAGCCTCAATTTTATCAGCAGCATCCTCATGAATCTCTTCTCCAGCGTTCACAAGAACCTCTTGAGTGATAGGATCTACGACGTCATTTAGTGCTGTCCTACCCGCTATTCTTTCGCTTAAGCTTTCTATAATTTCATCGTTTTTCTTCAGTGCAGAAACTTCGATACCTCTCAACGTTCCGCAATCTTCTTCTCTTACGATAACATCTTGTGAAACATCATGCAATCTTCGTGTTAAGTAACCAGCATCTGCTGTTTTTAAAGCAGTATCTGCAAGACCTTTACGTGCGCCGTGTGTAGAAATAAAGTATTCTAAAATAGAAAGACCTTCCTTAAAGTTGGATAAGATAGGGTTTTCAATAATTTCTCCACCAGCAGAGGTAGATTTTTTAGGCTTAGCCATCAGTCCACGCATACCCGTTAACTGACGAATTTGCTCCTTAGATCCCCTTGCACCAGAATCAAGCATCATATATACGGAGTTAAACCCTTGTTTGTCTTCACGAATACGCTTCATAGCGAGTTCTGTTAAGTTAGCATTGGTCGCCGTCCAGATATCAATAACTTGATTGTAACGTTCGTTATTAGTAATAAGACCCATATTATAGTTTCCTATAACACCCTCTACTTGCTCATTTGCTTCATCAATCATGGATTGTTTTTCCTGAGGGATAATAATATCACCTAAAGAAAAGGACAATCCACCTCTAAAGGCGAAGTTAAAACCAAGGCTCTTAATTTCGTCAAGAAATTCGGCTGTTTCAGGAACAGAAGTTTTCTTTAGCACTCGTGCAATAACATCACGAAGTGCTTTTTTGGTCATAACATCATTTATGAAACCAACACTATCCGGCACAGATTCATTAAAGAGAACACGTCCAACTGTAGTTTCTATGTTTTTCTTAACGATTTCGCCATGTTCATCAACGTCATTAGTTCTAATCGTAATAAGAGCATTCAAGTCTACTTGCTTCTCATTGTAAGCAATGTTAACTTCTTCTGCAGAGTAAAACTTAAGGCCTTCTCCTTTCACTTTCTCTTCTGGAGTAGAAGATCTAGGTTTTGTCATGTAGTAAAGACCAAGCACCATATCTTGTGATGGTACAGTAATTGGAGATCCATTAGCTGGATTCAAAATACTGTGAGAGGCTAGCATAAGAAGTTGCGCTTCCAAAATAGCTTCT
>Ga0102927_1000181_pt1 | contig 14430 bp, 17 predicted proteins | sample SalPon1_A_H2O_MG_FD_78208 | JGI IMG/M metagenome (GOLD analysis project Ga0102927, IMG submission 78208) | Salt pond water microbial communities from South San Francisco under conditions of wetland restoration - Salt Pond MetaG R1_A_H2O_MG | ecosystem: Environmental > Aquatic > Non-marine Saline... | reverse complement strand
TTTTGTCTCCGTCAAGTCAACAGTCTGTAGTCGGTTTAAAACCAACTATTGGAAGTCTTAGTCAAGACGGTATTGTACCTATTTCTAGTACATTAGATACGCCAGGCCCTATCACAAGAAATTTAGATGACAATTCCATTCTATTCTCAGCGATGGCATCATCACAAAGTGAGGCGACTTCACCCAAAGTCCCTTGGCAAATTGACACAAGGCAAGATCTGAAAGGTGTACGTTTTGGTGCCTTTGAATCTTATGCTGAAGATTCCTTGTATCAAAAAGGCTTAAAGGAGCTTGAAACTCTTGGGGCAGAAATCATTCCCATAAATCCTGAACCTATGAGTTTTGAGGGGTTTGGTGATTTGTTAAGCGCTATATGAAAGTGGATCTTCAGCAGTATTTAGCTTCGTATGCCTCCGAAAATATCAAGGTGAAATCTGCACTTGAGGTTATGAAATTTAACCTTGAAGATTCCACTGTTAGAATTCCATACGGACAGGCGAGATTTGAGGGTATAGAAGCGCTCAGCCTATCTGAAGAGGAGCTCATCGCTCTAAGAAAAAAAATCCTTTTTGAAGGCATAGGTTATTTTGAAAACCCTATGCTGAAACATAACCTTGATGCCTTATTGTCTATAAACAATTACAATGCTGGGCAAGCAGCGGCTGCCAAATATCCTGCACTTACCGTACCTATGGGATACACAGAAAATGGAGAACCTAAAGGACTCACGTTTATCACCAAGCCATATTTAGAAATGGAAATATATAGCTTTGCTAAACGTTACGAAGCCTCATCACAATTAAGACTACCTCCTGCAAACTATTCAAAATAATTTAGATATGACTTTATTACGTATTAGCTTACTTAGCCTGTTTTTGGTGCTTAGCTCTCAAATAGGTGCCAAAGTGGATGAAAACCATTTTGACTATATGGATTTATTTGACTTACAGAGTGGTTCAATACATATAAAAACTGACAGGTCTTCCTATTCCATAACTTATAAGATGATTCAAGCTTAGATTATAAAATCTTTGTTTAAATAGTAATAAAATGCTGATAAAATCTAGGGTGAAAACTTATTTGTGTTCACCTTTGATTTTTTAAACATTTCTATGGCTCAAATCACTACACTAGCGGTTATTACATACAAGGGCTTTGCCGATAAGTTCTGGGCTTTGTCCATGATGCAATTTGGCCATAAGTATATGAAGTCTGTAGTAGGGCAGAGTTTCTATAAACTGATGGGGAGTGGTAAGGATAACTTTAATCCGTTTCCAGATTGGAATGTTTATGCAGTCTTGCAAGTTTGGGATGATAAATCTTTTGCAGAAACCTTTTTTGAAAGTCACAAGTTAAGTCAGCTTTACAAAGCACATGCATCCACCATGGAAGTGCTCTACCTTGAGAGCATTCAAGCTAGAGGCTTATGGAATGGAAAAAATCCTTTTCAATCTACTATAAGCTCTAAAGAAGTGGCCCCTCAGGATAAAATTGCAGTAATCACTAGAGCGAGTATAAAATTTAATATGCTTTTGAAATTTTGGAAATTTGTTCCAGAGTCTCAAAAACCACTTCATACGGCCAAAGGCTTGCAGTACACCAAAGGGTTTGGAGAATTACCTTTTGTAGAAATGGCTACCTTTAGTATTTGGGAGTCTTTAGATCATCTTCAATCCTACGCCTACCAAAGCAAGGAGCACATCCAAGCGATACAGAAAACAAGACAATTAGATTGGTATAGTGAGGAGCTGTTTTCAAGATTTAGACTTCAAGAGAGGCTGCTTCTGAAGGGGAGTTAAGTTTCAAAACCACTTTTGGCATGCCTAGCAAATGCTTTAATAAACGGCAGTGAACTCAAATTTAAAATAATTTTTAAATCTTCCCCGTAGCTAGATTGTTCATCCAAAAATCTAAAGATTGTTTGGATGCTATTTTTCTTATACAGTCTATAAAATAATTCCTCTCCAAAATCATTTTCTTTTGAAAGAACTTCTAGAAATATCTTGTCATAATGTTGATATTTTATAGTGGAAGGACTTTTGAAGAAGCGTTTTTTAGATTTTAAAAAGGCTAAAATGGTTTGGCTTTTGCGTTCACTATTCTTAAAAGAATAGCCAGACGAAGCTTTCACCCAGCCTCCTGCAGTTCCAATTTTGATAATGTGCTCTTGATGAAAATCTTCAAAGGGAAAATTGGTCATAGGGATAATCCCTTTTTCTGTTTCAAGAATGGAATAGTGGTCTAAGCCCAGATGCTTGGAGATGTATTTTTTAAGGTAGTGGTCATAGGTTGATTCACTCACAAGATTTGGACTAAAATAAGTGAACTCCACTAGAGCTTTGGTTTTAGTAAGCGGTAGTATGTAGGTGAAGCTGGTGCTTTCTCCATCTTTGAGGTTATAATCCATCATTGTGAAGACTGAATCATCGAAAATGGGAGATTCAGCTTCTATAATCCACCCTTTAAAGTGTTGCGCTATGTTGAGGTATTTTGGATCTTCAAGCGTGTACTTGGCAGGTATTCTGCTGTCAAAAACATAATCAGCAGTATAGCTAGCTTTGTTTGTGTTTACTGATGCTGAATTTTTAGCCTGAACTATGGTTTGGACTTCTTCTGTTTTCCAAACAAAATTTGGGGCTTGAAGCGTTTCTTTAGCATGAGCATAAAAGTCTTCAGACCGTAGCATCTTGTAATTGTAGCTTTTTAAGTCAAGAAAAATGTCTTCGCCTTTTGCTTTCACTAGGCCTTTATTCCATGTTTTAGTCACTAATTTGTCCCATTTGCCTTGGCCTTGTTCCCAAAAACTCCAGGTCCTGTCGTTTTTAAATTTTGCTTCTTTGTCTAAAATTAAAATAGTCTTAGTTCTAAAAAAATCATCAGCATTCATGGCCAACGCAAGATTTAATCCTGCAGCTCCAGCACCTACGATGATAAAATCAAATTTAGAGATAGACATAGAAATATATAAAAAATACGAGTTGGACTAAATATAGGTGAAGTGACACTAAAAACTGACCTTTAATTTTAAAAACATGAAATACGAGATGAAATATAAACGAAATAATGCCCCAAGCGATATAGTTATCTACTGGTGCATAGCCTCCTGAAAATTCCCAAAAATCAAAAATAGGGGCTACTTTTTCCATAAATAGATCCAGGAATAGCATCATAAAAGTGCCGAGAAGTGATTTTAAAAAGATATTGTCTGATAATTGATTGGCCACCCCACCACATATAAAAGTAAGCATAGCCCAATTAACACCAATCAATATAGGAACTCCTAAAACCTTTGGGCCAAAATTTTCGCCATAAGCATACTCTCCAAAAAATAAACTAAAGGTAACGCCGAGATATTCTGCCAGCATGCCTAGCAAGCCAAATAATATAAAAAAACTCCATTTCTTCAAAGAATCTAGAGGATAAAACAAAACAAGAGCTAGAAACATGATAAGCAGATTCAAACTGGTTCTGCTTGCGAACCACTCTTGAAATCCTAAACTGATTCCTATAATACCCGAGACATGAAAAAGCCAGAGGATTCCGATGGCTATGGGGGTGTTTGGTCTCTTTTTGTAGAGGTTTTTCATGTATAATGGCTAAGCTTTTGGTACTAAATCTGATACAATTTTAGCTGAAAGAAAACATAAGGGAATTCCTCCACCAGGATGAACGCTACCCCCACAAAAGTAGAGGTTTTTTAGTTGAGAACTAAAGTTGGGATGCCTCAGAAAAGCAGCAAATTTATTATTGCTTGAGGTGCCGTATAGTGAACCTTGAAATGATGAGGTAGCAGCTTCGATAGTTTCTGGAGTTTCTACATGTTCTACTTCTATGTGGTCTTGGATTTTTATACCCAAGCATGTATTGATTTTGGCGATGATTTTCTCTCGAATATAAGTTGTTTGCGATTTCCAGTCCTGGCCACAATTGGTAGGCGCATTCACCATCACAAACCAATTTTCGCAACCTTCAGGGGCATCGGCTTCTACATCTTTGGAAGTGATGTTGATATAAACGGTTGGGTCGTCTCCAAAATATTTTTTGTGAAACAGATGGTCGAATTCGTTTTGATAATCTTCTGTAAAGAGAATATTGTGCAAGTCTAAATCTTTAAAACTTTTGTTGATTCCCCAGTAAAAGATAAGTGCAGAGCTAGACCGTTCTTGCTCTAGCGTCTTTTTTGGCGGTGCAAGTCCTTTTAGTAACGAATTGTAAGCGGAGTACACGTCCATATTACAAACCACAGTATCAAAATGATGAGTTTCTCCATTCACTGTTAATCCCTCCGCTTTGTTGTTTTTATGGTTTATCCCCTCTACTTTGCTGTTCATCTTAAAACTGATGCCTACATCTTTACACAATTGGGTAAGACTTTGCGAGATGTCGTGCATGCCGTGCTTAGGGATGTACGCCCCATAATTCATTTCAAGATGAGGTATCATAGACATGATACCAGGGGTTTTGTATGGTGAAGATCCGTTGTATGTAGCAAACCTGTTGAATAGCTGTACAAGCTTTGGGTGCGTGAAGTATTTGTTATTAACCTCGTTTAGGGTTTGGTCTAGATGAAGTTTACTGAGGCTAACTATCGCTTTAAGGGTATCGCTGGACAGGTAGGTGCTGAATTTGTGAAGTGATTTTTCTAAAAAAAGACGCGAAGTGAGATCGTATTTAGTACGTGTGCTCTCTAAATAATCTATGAGATGCTTTTCTGGTTCATCAAATGTTTTAGATGCTTCTTTGATAAATTTTTGTTGATCAGCATCAATTTGAAATTGTGTGCCATCTTCCCAAAAATAATGGCAGATGGTTTCTTTGCGCTTGTATTCAAAATAGGAAGCTGGGTTTTTATCAAAAAGTCCAAAAAGTTCGTCAACAAGCTGTGGCATGGTAAAAAGAGACGGGCCATAATCAAACCTGTAATCCCCCCGCCGAAAACTGTGAAGTTTGCCGCCTGTGTATTTATTTTGTTCAAAAATAGTAACCTCATAGCCCTTGGCTCTTACCCGTAATGCGGAAGCAATTCCAGCTATACCAGAACCTACAACTGCAGCTTTCAATCCCATTTAATTTTTATTTTTAAGAAATCGCTTTGGAGGTATAAGCATCCCAAAACATTCACTATCCTCTTTCCCAAGATGCTTATGGTGAATTTTGTGAGCACGTCTTATGCCTTTGGCATACCAATGATCTACTTTTCGGAATAGTTTAAATCTTTGATGTATAAAAATATCATGTACCAAAAAATAGGCTAAGCCATAACCAGCTATACCAGCTCCTATGGCTACAGCAAATTGGAATTCTGCAATCATAAAAAAATACATACTCACCACAGCATAAAAGACAAAAAACAAATCATTCCGCTCCCACCAGCTTTTGTGGTCTTTCAGATGGTGGTCTTTATGTAGGACCCACAAAAACCCATGCATCACATATTTATGAGTGAACCAAGCCATAAACTCCATTCCTAGGAATGTTGCTACAAATACGACTATCCAAATCAATATATTCATCATTTTAAACTAAATTAAATCTACAAGAAATGTAAGACTTTGCTAAAAGGCTTGCTTTTTGGTAGTTAGGCACTCTGATGCGCTTGCTTTTGATTTCGAGTGAAGGTGTATCTTTCAGCTTTTGGAGTAATTTTGAATAATAAATATAAGCAGTATAAACCCCTAATTTAGCTTCCACCGGTAAATTTGAAATTCCCCTCAACCCAGCTTTGAAATCGGCATCAATTTCTGAGATGATGATTCTTTTGGTATCCTCATCTAGTCGATTTAAATCAGCATTTGGGAAATAAGATCTTTCCAAATCCTCACAGTCTGCCTTTAGGTCTCTCAGGAAGTTGACTTTCTGAAAAGCAGAGCCTAGCTTCATAGCATCTTCTTTTAAATTCTCATACGTTTTATCATCCCCTTTCACAAATACCTTTAGACACATAAGTCCTACTACGTCTGCACTTCCATAGATATACGCCTCGTATTCTTCTTGTGTAAGGTAATTAGATTTGTGCAAATCTTTTTCCATACTATCCATAAATGCTTCATAAAGATGTGCATCAATGTTATATTTATGTACGGTTTCTTGGAAGCTGTTCAAGATTGGGTTAAGGCTGATTTTGTGTTCCAAGGCTTCATATAATTCTTTCTTAAACCCTTTGAACAAATTTTCCTTGTCATACTCATGAAAGGTATCTACTATTTCATCTGCAAATCTTACAAAACCGTAGATGTTATAAATATCTTGTCTTATGGAGGGTGCTAGTAATTTTGTAGCGATAGAAAAGGAGGTGCTATAGGAGTTTGTGACTAGTTTGCTGCAATCTCTCGAGACTGTGTCGAATAATGACTTCATTATTTTTAATTTTTTTCAATTAACTCAGATACCAATTTACCTGAAATTAATGCTGGTGGTACGCCTGGCCCAGGTACCGTAAGTTGTCCAGTGAAATACAAATTCTCTACTTTCTTGCTTTTTAGTTTTGGTCTTAAAAAGGCAGTTTGTAGCAATGTATTAGCCATTCCGTAGGCGTTGCCTTTGTAAGAGTTATAATCTTCTACAAAATCATCAACACAAAACGATTTTTTAAAGATAATATTTTCTTGAACACTTTGACCTGTCAGCGCTTCAAACCTTGTCATAATTTTCTTAAAATAATCTTCGCGTAATTCTTCTGTATCTTCAATGCCTGGCGCTATGGGTACCAAGAAAAACCCATTTTCGTGTCCCTCTGGTGCTGTACTAGGATCGGTTATGGAGGTGAAGTTAGCATAGAATAAAGGGTCTTCAGTCCATTTTGGGGTGGTGTAGATGTCCTTAGCATGAGTGTCAAAATCCACATCAAAAAACAGATTGTGGTGTTTTACGAATTCAAGTTGTTTATTGAATCCTATATAAAATAATAATGATGATGGCGCAAACACCTTTTTGTCCCAGTAAGCTTCAGAGTATTGTCTGTATTCTTGGTCTAAAAGTGTTTCGGTATGGTGATAATCTGCACCAGATAAAATAACGTCAAAGTTTTTAGTTTCCCCATTTACCTTTAGGGCTTTAGCGGTTTTTTCTTCCACGTCAATCTTGTCGATATTAGCATTGGTGTTAATTTTGACTCCTAAAGATTCTGCCAACTTCACCATACCTGCAATTACTTCATGAAAACCACCCTTAGGATGCCAAGTTCCTAAACCAAAATCTGCATAGTTCATAAAATTATAAAACGATGGTGTTTCGCTTGGTTTTGCTCCCAAAAATAATACTGGAAACTTTAGGATGCGTTTTAATTTCTCATTTTTAAAAGCTTTTTCTACATCTTTATCTACAGTGCTAAAAAACTCTCCTAGTTTTGTTACTGTCTTTGGTGTTACAAGCTCCAAAGCAGACACCCCAGGTTTATAGACTAAATCTTTTATAGCAATATCATAGTTGTTTCTAGCATTATCTATAAACTTTCTGAGCTTCTTGGCACCATGCTCTTCTTCACGGTCAAAAATTTTATAAATTTTGTCAAGACTGTCACCTATCTCAATGGTTTCACCTCCTTCAAAAATCACTTGATAGCCAGGATCTAGCTTGTCAAGTTCATAATAATCTGACGGCTTTTTTCCAAAGTCTGCAAAAAATCTTTCAAAAACATCTGGCATCCAGTACCATGATGGCCCCATATCAAAGGTGAATCCCTTTTCCTTAAAGCGTCTTGCTCTACCTCCTAAGCTGTTGTTTTTTTCAAAAACTTCTACGTCATGACCATTTTTGGCTAAGTAACTTGCTGCTGCTAAAGATGAAAACCCTGAACCAATTACTGCAATCGTTTTACTCATGTTATAAATTTAATGTCAATTCTGATATGTCTCTGAAAGCTCTGACGCCTTCAGGGAGTTTAGTATTATTTTCAATTAATTCAATAGATTTTCTGCCTAAAAGCCAATATTCACATAAGCCGTCTGGACAAATGTGGGTTTTGAAATCTTCTAAATATTGCGAAATATTATCTGGTTTTACAGTAAGATAGCTCACAAAAATCGTATTGTCGTACAGTGTTGAAAGATACGTCAAATCTTCCATAGGTAAGCTTTGCCCCAAGAAAATTACTTTATAACCATGAGATAGAATCTCATAATTAGCGTAGTACAGGCCAATATCATGAATTTCTTCATTGGGTAGAAAAAGCACAAATACCTTGTCGTCCTTTGATGCTTGCACTTTTTGTAAACTCTCTATATTAATGAATAGTTTTTGTTTTATTAAGTTGGAGATGAATTGCTCATGGGCAGGTGTGATTGTTCCAGCTTGCCAAAGTGTTCCTATTTCAATCATCAAAGGTATAAATACATCTTCATAAATTTCAGAAAATGTTTTGTTGATGAGTAGGTTTTCATAGGTTTTTAGGAACAAAGGCTGATCGAAATTCATCATGGCCACTTTCATAGATTTCAAAGCTCTATTGTAATTACTTTTACTAGTGGTAATGCTTTGCACGAGTTCTGAAATTTCCCCATCATTCATCTTTGAAATACGAGATATTTTATAACCGTTCTCATTTAAGAATGCAATATTCAGAATTTTCTGGAGCCCTGTAACTCCATAGTTTCTGATGTTGGTGTCTGTGCGTTCTGGCTCCAAAACGTTGTAGCGTTTTTCCCACATCCGTATTGTATGTGCTTTGATACCGCTCAACGATTCTAAATCTTTAATGCTGAAATTTTGTTTAATGTTTCCCATAGCTTTATATAACAATATCCAAAAATATTGATTATTATCATACTTTGTTTAAAAAATCAAGTTAAAACTTAAACAAATTATTTTTTTTAAATAGGGAATTAAGTCTATACTTCTAAAATCTCTTAAGACTTGTCTATGATTTACCTATCCAAATGCTTTTAAGTATTCTCGTTTTTTTGGAGTTTAGGGATTGTTAGCCAGACGGTATCAAAGTTGATCATCTGATTTGAAGTGAAATCAACAAACATGATGTTAGATTGGAGTCGATTTATAATTCAGAAAGATCTAACCTGTAAGGATCTTCTTCATTGCTGCTAATTCCTAAAGCTTCATGCACATAATCAAATGTAGAAAGTAGTTTTGGCTTTCCATCCACAATAGCAACGTCATGCTCAAAGTGAATGCTTGGTTTACCATCTGCCGTCAAGATAGTCCATCCGTCAGATAATTGTTTAATGCGTCTGGTACCCATATTGATCATAGGTTCTATTGCCACCGTCATTCCTTCCGTAAATTTTTTACCTCGTCCTCTTTTGCCATAATTTGGCATTTGCGGGTCCTCATGCATTGTTCTGCCTAAGCCATGACCCACAAGCTCTCTCACTACGCCGTAGCCATGGGCTTCAGTGTATTTTTGAATGGCATAGCCTACATCACCTACTCGTTTACCTACCTCAAACTGTGCAATACCTTTATACAAAGAGTCTTTAGTAATGCGGATCAATGTTTTGATATCTTCTTCTACCTCGCCAATTTCGAAGGTGTAGGCATGGTCTCCATAATATCCATTTTTGATTGCACCACAATCTACAGATAAAATATCACCTTCTTTCAAAGCTTGATTGTTTGGAATACCATGTACTACTTGGGCATTTGGACTTACACAGAGTGTGTTGGGGAAGTCATACAAGCCTAAAAACCCTGGAATTGCTCCTTGGTCTTTTATAAACTCTTCTGCAAGCTTGTCTAGTTGAAGTGTAGTCACTCCTGGTTGCATTTCTTTAGCTAAAAGCCCCAAGGTTTGAGACACTATTTGTGCACTTTCGTACATCAGTTTAATTTCTTGCTTTGTTTTGGTGATAATCATTTATTTCTTTTTAAAAACAGATCTCAACAATCCTTTTTTCTTCTCGTCTTTCATTTTAATATTCTCTCCTACAAGCTCCCTATAGATCTCTCCCCAGCCTAGAAAACCTCCTACATTCCTATCGTCTATAAAAATATCTGCATTCAGTTTACGGCTAACTTCAGCATCAAAAACTTCTTCAGGATAATTTTTATTTATGGCATAAAATTCAATGCCATGTTTTCTACAGAATTCCACTGCTTCGTCCAGATGTTTGCCTTGCCTGTATGTCCAGAGAATAAGAATAAAACCCCTTTCTTGGAGTTTTTTTAAAGTTTCAAAAGCAAATAGCATCGGTTTACCAATGTCTGGATACTTGCTCTCTACAATGGTGCCGTCAAAATCTATGGCTAAGATGGGGTTTTTGGACGATATCATGACTGAAACTTAAAAATCATACACATGCTTGTAGTCTGCTCCTGAAATAATTTTAAGTAAATCTTTCTCTAAAGTTTCCTGTGCAAACTCTACAAATCTATTCAGTTCTTGGCCGTCTTTGTCATATACAATTATAGTAGGCACATTTGTAATATTGAGTTGCTTACGTTCTTCTTCTGAAGCTTTAGGGACCACTTTATCTCTGGCAACACCTACAATTTTGAGATCTTGAAGATCAAAATCTGCTTGCTCTAAAAGCTTGATCAAATGAGGAAACTCTCTCCTGCTATCTTTACACCAAGTGCCCATATATATTGAGATGTTGAACTCATCTGTTTGTAATTCTGATTGTATAGTCTTCACAACCTCTGGGTCTGGTGTGAACTCATTATAGATAGTCGAGAACCAGGTTTTATTTTTAGTAGCCTTCAGATCTTTTAGGTCGAATTCTCCAAGCATAAGTTCATAATCTTGGATAGTATCAGCTTGTGAAGAGGTTTTTTCTACAGCAATAAAACTGAACATAATAGTGCTTATAAGGCTAAGGCTAATTAGGCTAATTATTTTTTTCATTTTAAAAGAGAGTTTTGGGTCATTAGGCTCGGTTGTTCAATCCCCATCAGTTCTAGTATGGTAGGTGCGATGTCACCAAGTATTCCGTCTTTCACCGCTTTGATGTCTTTATCTACCAAGATAAATGGAACTGGGTTTGTAGTGTGGGTTGTGTTTGGAGAACCATCTTCATTGAGCATGGTCTCACTGTTGCCATGGTCTGCAATTACAATAACTGAATAGTCTTGTTTTTCTGCTTCGGTCACGACTTCTTTTAGGCAACTATCTACGGTTTCACATGCTTTTACAGCTGCATAAAAGTCTCCTGTATGGCCTACCATATCGGGGTTTGCAAAGTTTAAGCAAATAAAGTCACCGTTCTTTTCTGAGATTTCTTTTACTATCTTGTCTTTGAGTTCATAAGCGCTCATCTCTGGTTGTAAATCGTAGGTTGCTACTTTTGGAGAATTCACCATTATTCTTTTTTCATCTCTAAAAGGTTCTTCTCTGCCGCCTGAAAAGAAAAAAGTGACATGCGGATACTTTTCAGTTTCAGCTGCACGTATTTGAGATTTGCCAGTAAATTCTAGAACCTCACCTAGGGTAGCCTTAATGTTGTCTTTATTGTAAACAACATTGATGTTTTTGAATGTTTCATCATATTTTGTCATAGTGACATAGTAGAGAGGCATAGACTTCATGCCATATTCTGGAAAGTCTTCCTGACTAAGAGCTTGAGTGAGTTGTCTTCCTCTATCTGTTCTAAAATTAAAGAAAATGACTACATCGCCTTCGGCTATTTTCGCCACAGGCTCACCATTTTGGGTGAGGGCAATTGGATGTATAAATTCATCTGAAATTCCTGATTCATAACTTTTTTGCAACACGTCAAGAGGATCTTCAGTATAAGTATCTGCATCGCCTTTCACAATCAAGTCGTAGGCTTCTTTCACTCTTTCCCAGCGCTTGTCTCTGTCCATGGCATAGTATCTGCCAATGATGCTAGCCAGCTTGGTATTGGTTTTGTCAAGATGTGGTAGTAAGTCTTTTATATAAGCTTTTCCAGAATGGGGATCTACATCTCTACCATCTGTGAAGGCGTGGACATATTTTTTGGTAATGCCATAGTCTTCTGCAGCAGAGGCAAGCCCTTTGAGGTGATTGATGTGAGAGTGAACCCCACCATCACTAAGAAGCCCAAGAAAATGAACAGCTTTGTCATTTTTCTTAGCATAATCAAATGCTTGCTCTAGTGCTGGTTCGTTTTTCAAGGTGTTTTTTTCAACAGCCATATTGATTTTGACAAGATCTTGATACACAATTCTTCCAGCACCAAGATTCATGTGTCCTACTTCAGAATTTCCCATTTGTCCTTCTGGCAAGCCTACATTAAGGCCATCAGTTCTTAAGGTAGCATGCGCATGAGACTGGTAGAGGCTATCCATAAAGGGGGTTTGCGCTTGGTCCACAGCAGAGATGTCTTTGGATGGAGATATCCCCCAGCCATCTAATATTGTTAATATCACTTTTTTGTTCATGTCAAAATAATTTTAGGCTAAAATAAGAATTAATGATTGGTTATTGGTTAATGAGTTGAGGATTGATGCCTTCGTTATAATTTTTAAAATAAGAGGTCATAAATGCGGCTGTAAGTTCGGATTTGCCTTCAAATTCAAGTTGACTCCAAGCCTCTTGATAGGGCTTTGTCTGCTGAAGCTGAAAATAAATCTTGCTTTTAGGTGCATAAGAGTAGTGCCATGGCTCATAGTTGAAGCCTGTTCTGGTTTGATTTTTGGTGTAAACTAGTCTAAATCCAAAATCCTCTGCGTAAGCATCCATCCAGGATTTTAGTTTTGAAAAAGCACCAGCTCCGTGGTAATTTTTTTCTGATAACAGATCTCCTTCTGGCAGTTCTACGTTTCCGTCTATCAAGTCTATGTCTGTGCCCCAATGGTGCCGAGATGTTCCAGGAATGGAGGAGTAGGTGATGATGTCTGAAATGGCTTTGGCAGGAGACATAGTTTTGGACAAGGCCTTGTATTTTCGCTCCCAAATCTGTTTTTGATGTTCAAAACTTCTGTAGCCTGAGGCTATTTTGAGATCAATGCCTGCTTTATTTGCAGCCGTTCTCATCTCAAGAAAAGCAGTTGTAGTTTGCACCTCAAGTTTAAAAGGGACTGTTTCGAGATGAGAAGTGTCTAAACCTAAAAGTTGATTGATTTCCACAGAAGAAGTCATTAATTTTTCTATTTCAAAATTTACTAGGACTGGTAGCCCAAGAGTAGCTAGGGATGTAGTTCTGATAAAGGCTTTACGATTCATAGGACGTCAAAGATTTAGCCATAACACAGTGAGCACCAATTTTTGGAATAAAAAACTCATCAGAACAAATTTCAAAATTTAAATTTTTATAAAACCCACAGGCTTTGGTTCTAGCATTGCACCACAATACCTCTATATGTTTTTGCTTTAATTCTTTTTCAGCAAAGGCTACTAAAGCTTTACCCACTCCTTTGTGCTGGTGCTTTGGATGCACTGCCATCCCTCGGAGTTGATACTGAGATGGACTGGCGTGTTTTTCGGTTTTGGCAAGAAATAAACTCAAAACACCAACACACTTAAAATCAAGAAAAGCACCAATATGTTTGGTGCTTTCTAGATTATCTCCAGTCATATAGCTAGATGCTCTAGGCTTTCCTTCTCTTAGGACAAGGTGCCTCAGGTCTATAGTATCTTCTGCATCAATATATTTGGTAACTAAGGACACTGTTTTTAGGATAGAATACCATCCACAATTCCGTAGTCCACAGATTCTTGAGCATTCATCCAATAGTCACGTTTAAAGTCTTTCATGACTTTATCAAATTCTTGTCCGCAATTTTCAGCTAAAATATGAGCGCTTAGTTCTTTAATTTTTAAGATTTCCTGTGCTTGTATTTCTATGTTGGAAGCTTGTCCCTGAGCGCCTCCCATAGGTTGGTGAATCATAATCTTGGCATGTGGCTGGATGTATCGTTTACCCTTCTCTCCTGCAGACATAAGTATAGACCCCATGGAGGCTGCAAGGCCGCTACAAATGGTAGAGACGGGACTCTTTAGGGACTTCATGGTGTCATAAATAGCAAAACCATCTGTCACATATCCACCTGGACTATTGATGTAAAACTGAATTTCTTCGTGACTTTCCATATCAAGATACATTAATCTATCTATGATATGCTTTGCACTTTTGCCGTCAACTTGCCCATTTAAAAAGATTTTTCTTTGCTCTAAAAATTTTTTATCTATTAGGTCTTGGACTTTTCCTGATTTATCACTCATAGTTTATTTTTGAAATGCAAAATTAAAATTTAATTCTGAAGGATACTTAAAATTTAGTCAATCTTTACAATCTTTGCTTCAGGTATGGCTTGCATAACTGCTTCATAGCTATTCAAATCTTGAGCCTTACCTGCAAAATCTGCTGGAATAACAGCTATCCTGAATACTTGGTTCAATAACCGGTCATTTGAAACGGAATCAAAATTGATATTGCCTCCTAGAAATATATTCACATCAAAAAATGTATGGTTGAAATTATAAACCAACTGACTACCATTCTCAAAGAAAAATGAAGTTGGTAAAGGCGTCCAGACATCAGTAGGGCCAGTGGT
>Ga0102927_1000180_pt1 | contig 14442 bp, 18 predicted proteins | sample SalPon1_A_H2O_MG_FD_78208 | JGI IMG/M metagenome (GOLD analysis project Ga0102927, IMG submission 78208) | Salt pond water microbial communities from South San Francisco under conditions of wetland restoration - Salt Pond MetaG R1_A_H2O_MG | ecosystem: Environmental > Aquatic > Non-marine Saline... | reverse complement strand
CTAAAAAAATATTTTTGACTAATTCTACCCTAATACCCAACTGAAATTCTGCCCAGGTTGCTAAAAGCTCATTAAACTCACGTCTTTCAGTTCTGATATCGCTTCCGAAAAAATCATCTCTGGTTGAAATTTTAAATTCTTGAAGTTCATGTGAAAAGCTAGATACAGCTAATCTACCTCCTACATAAATTTGATTCTGCATCCCTATCCAATTATCATATACATTCCAGTTAGCTCCTATTTTTAAATAAGAGCCTGTTGTATTTTTAACAAAAAACGGATTTCTAAATATAACATCATCAAAACCAATTTCTGTCGCCAGAAAAACATCCTTTGTTATTCTATAATCTCCATAAACCTGAAATCCATCAAAATCATCATCATAAATAGTTCTGGTAGCCTTGTTAAGGTCAACACCTACACTAAGCCCATATCTTTCTTGGTAAGAAATAGAATCTTGTTGAGCATTAGCTTTAACAGAAATAATCAAAAAACTAATGAAACATAAATAAGTGAATATTTTCATCTGATCGTATTACGCTTTTTCTAATACTTGTGTTTTTAATCCATTTATTATCATCAAGAACTTGTACTTGCAAGTCCACAAATTCAACTTTAAATCCACAAGGTCTGTTTATAAATTCATTTCTCCTGGAATAAGTAAATCGAACTGTATCTATTGAGGGTTCATCGGTATTTATATTTTTTATAAACCTATACCTTGTTTGATTGACATCAGTAGCCAGTGGAATAGAAATGTTATTTCCTCCATCAAAAAATATAGTATCAGCAATCTCATCATTGATTAACATTAAATTGCTGTATGATTTAAGTTCATCCGGCTCAGCTACATCATAAAATTCAATATTTAATAGTGGAGTGACCTGAAAGTTTTCACCACATAAGTCATCTCTCTGACAACTTATGATCAGTAGGAATAATAATATGAATGATACGCTAATTCTCATGATGTTGCGATAACTATATTTTCAACATGATAGGTGTGCGGAAACATATCTACCGGTTGAACATGTTCTATACTAAAAATGTCTTTAAGCATCTCTAGATCTCGCGCTTGTGTAGCGGAGTTACAACTCACATAAGCCAATTTATCAGGTCGAATATCAGCGATCATTTTTACAACATCTTTATGTAAGCCTTCCCGCGGAGGATCCACCACAATAATATCCGGTTTTCCATGTACATTGATAAAATCCGGGTTAAAGAGATCTTGTGCTTCTCCTGTATAAAACGATGCATTGTTTATTTTATTGAGTTTTGCGTTTTCTTGGGCATCTATTACCGCATCATTAACCACTTCTATTCCTATAACTTGTCGACAATCACCTGCTAAAGCTAAAGCTATAGAACCTATACCACTATAAAGATCAATTATTAATTCTTCGCCTTTTAGCTCAAGCAGCTCTTTTAATTTGCCGTATAAAACTTCAGCTTGAACAGAGTTGGTTTGATAAAAAGACTTTGGTTTTATTTGGAATTCAAGATCTCGCATTTTCTCAATGATATGATCATTCCCGTTGTAAAGATGAATTTCCTGATCATAAATAGAATCATTTTTCTTTTGATTGATGATGTATTGTAGAGAAGTAATCTGAGGGAAATCATTTTTTAGAAATTCCATCACCTCTTTTATTTGTTCCGGTAAATTATCACAAAATTGAACCACCACCATGACTTGATCGGTTTGCGTGGTTCTAATCATAAGACTGCGTAATAGACCGGTTTGTTCATGTGGATCAAAAAAAGAAAACCCTTGCCGGTTAGCAAACTCCTTAAGTTTTAATCTTATAGGATTGCTGGGTGCTTTTTGTAAATGACATTCTTGCAAGTCTAATACTTTGTCCCACATTCCAGGAATGTGAAGTCCCAAGGCATTTTTTTGCTCTATTTTTTCATCAGAATTTATTTCTTCTTGGGTTAACCACCTTTTGTTACTAAAGGAGAATTCCATTTTATTGCGATAGTAATAGGTGTTATCACTACCTAAAATAGGATAAGATTTATCAATGTCTAACTTACCGATGCGCTTTAAGTTTTCTAAAACTTCTTTTTCTTTATAATACAATTGAGCAGAATAATCAAAATGTTGCCATTTGCAACCGCCACAAACACCAAAATGGATGCACTTGGATTCTATCCGATCTTTTGAATATTGATGAAAAGCCGTGGGTTTTGCCATATAGTAAGCTTTACGTTTCTTATACGTTAAAACATCTACTTTATCGCCGGGTACGACTTGGTCCACAAAAACTATTTTACCATCAGGAGCCGTAGCAATGCCTTTAGCCTTGCTACCGGCATCTTTTATCAGTAAATTTTCAAATTCTTTTCGTTTTGATTTTCTTCTTGGCATAGCGCAAAAATAAGCTTTTCAAAAAGATGAGTCCTATATAGTATTTAAAATCAGCCTAAATTAGAACTGCCTTATATTGATTAGTTTACTTTCTCTATTTTTGTAAAAAATACATTAATATGAGTCATTATAAAATTAATTCATCACAAGAAGCGATAGATATAGAAGAGAAATATGGAGCGCATAATTATCATCCTTTGCCTGTTGTACTAAAAAAAGGAGAAGGTGTTTATGTATGGGATGTTGAAGGAAAGCAATATTTTGATTTTCTATCTGCTTACTCAGCTGTTAATCAAGGGCATTGCCACCCCAGAATAACTAAAGCGATGAATGATCAAGCTCAGGAAATCACATTAACTTCCAGAGCTTTTCATAATGATAAATTAGGTGTATTTGAAAAATATGCATCTGAGTATTTTGATTTTGATAAACTTTTGCCCATGAATACAGGTGCAGAAGCTGTTGAAACTGCCATTAAAATATGTAGAAAATGGGCATATGAAAAGAAAGGCATTGAAGAAAAAGATGCGCAAATTATAGTTTGTGATGATAATTTTCATGGAAGAACAACCACGATTATATCTTTTAGCAATGATGAAGGTGCACGTAAGAATTTTGGTCCATATACCCCCGGCTTTATAAAAATACCATATAATGATACAGAGGCTTTAGAAAAAGCCATTAATGAAAACAATAACATCGCCGGATTTTTGGTAGAACCTATTCAGGGAGAAGCAGGAGTAAACACCCCGGATGATGATTTTATGCAAAAAGCAAAAACGATTTGTAATCAAAATAATGTGTTGCTTTTAGCTGACGAAATACAAACCGGTATAGCCAGAACAGGAGCTTTATTAGCGAGTTGTGGGCATTGTACTTGTCAAGGTCATTGCGAACAGCAAGCATCTTATGCCAAACCAGACATGTTAATATTAGGAAAAGCCATTTCTGGTGGTGTTTATCCAGTGTCTGCTGTGATGGCTGATGATGAAGTTATGGAGGTTATCAAGCCTGGTCAGCATGGTTCTACTTTTGGAGGTAATCCTGTTGCCGCTATGGTAGCTATGGAAGCGCTTGAGGTAGTGAAAGATGAAAAATTAGCTCAAAATGCAAGAGCTTTAGGTAAGAAATTTAGAAGTGCTATGCAAGACTTTATTAACACGACTGAATTAGTGAAGGCCGTAAGAGGACGAGGCTTATTAAACGCCATATTAGTTAACGACACTGAAGATAGTTCTACGGCATGGGATATCTGTGTAGCACTTAAAGAAAATGGACTTTTAGCTAAACCTACACATGGTAATATCATTCGGTTTGCTCCACCATTAGTGATGACAGAAGATCAGTTAGGTGAATGCATTGAAATCATCACTTCTACGATAAAGTCTTTTGAAGAGCAACTTAAAGCTCATTAATATACATCCTTTGATAATTAGGTGAATTCATTTGGGATTCGCCTAATATTTCAAAATTAAAACTTGGATGTATTGGAGGTAATCTGCCTTCTCCAATCAAATTTAATGCAGTAGACAATAAAGGCTCATCCGGTTGACCTAATTGTCCCAGGTTAGCAAAATCTTCAGCTTGTTCTACATCCGGATCCAATCCGTTAACAAAATCAGTAAAACCGTTTGCATTAACCATCTTCAACACTAAAGGTTGGAGTGCATATTTGTGGTTTGGATTAGCGTTGGGTCGCCTAAAATTATTAGAATCATAAAGCGTGACTGATCCCTGAAACTTGCCGGTTGTGGTCGTTCCTATCTGAACAACATCAATATAAGGGTTTAAGGCGTTGATTAGCAATTCACTGGCAGATGCTGTAGATGAGGTTGTAATGATATAAACCTGATTAAGGTTTAAGGAGTTAATGTTATTTCCGGAGCTTGTTTGATTATTAAATAAAAGATCAACATCATCTAAATTGTTGTTGTATTCCTGAGTAGCAAATAAATCTCCAGTAAATTGACCAGTGATCATACTGGCTAAATCTTCAGCGGTTGAAATGTTACCGCCCGAATTATATCTTAAATCTACAACAAGATCTGTTATATTCTCTGCTGCAAATTGTCCAAAAGCAGCATTCAGTTCGTTTACTCTATTGTCTATAAAATTATTGTACATTAAATAGCCTACTTTCTGATTGCCTAAATCAATAGTATTGGTGGTATATATAGGATTTTCAGTAATTTCAGTTTTTGTTAATGCTATACTTTGATCTAAACTCTCAACAGAAGTACCACTCAAAGTTGCTAAACCTATACTAAAACTTTCCTGTTTAAGTAATTCGCTAAAGTTTGTATTTTCTGTAAAAATCTCGTCATTTATTCGATTAAAAAGCATACCTCGTTCTACTCCTTGATTATCAGCCGGTGAATTCTCTACTACATATTTGACATATCCAAATACATCTCCGGATGATTGAATAAGCACGAGACCAAACCGCATTCCAGTATCTAAGCTAATTCCATCTATACTATTCTCTAAAGTTCTAAAGTCTGAAACTATGATACTAAACCTGTCATCTTCTCTTAAAATAGAATTAAATAATGATTCCGGTGAATCAAAACTGTTGAGGTAATTGGTATAATCCTCATTAGTTGAAAATCTATCATCCGCTAAATCCGGAATATCAGATTTATACAAATAAAAAGCGTTCATGGCTTTCCATATAAAATCGTTGATTTCAGCAGTGCTAGCTGGGTTTATTTGATCATCTATATCGTCTTGACACCCTGCAGTTAAAAGCGTTATTATGATAACTCCAAAAAATATTCTCAGGTTCAGCATACTATTTTTTTTAAAATTAAAAACAAATTATTGATATAATACGATTATACTAGATTATTTTAGTTTGATGTAACAAAACAATAGCTTAGTCGTCAATAAATTGAATGCTTAACTATGCAAATTAAAGAATTTAATGAACTGGCACATTCCTGCGAATCAAAAATGTTTCGTTTAGCTCAACGGATTTTAATTTCAGAAGATGCAGCAAAAGATGCCGTTCAAGAAGTTTTTTTGAAATTGTGGAACATTCGTCATAAGTTAGGTGAAGTACAAAATATGAATGCTTATGCAATGCGAATGACAAAGAATTATTGTTTTGACAGACTGAAATCTAAAGAAAGTCAAAATTTGAGGTTGGTTCATTCTAATTTTGATAGAAAAGAAAATTCCATACAAGATGATATGGAAAAGCAAGATGAAGTTGAATTCTTAAAACGCATAATCAGTAAGCTACCGGATAAAGAGCGAACTGTTATTCACTTAAGAGAAATTGAGGAAATGGAATTACGCACCATAGCTGAAATTACAGAATCGAATGAAGGTAGCATTCGGGTAGCACTTATGAGAGCACGAAAAAAAATTAAAGATGAATTAATCAAGTATAGAAAAAATTATAAATATGAAGCCTGAAGATCTTGATAAATTATTGGAAAAATATGAACGAGCAGAAACCTCGCTTCAAGAAGAGCGCGCTTTAAAAAATCATTTTGCTCAGCAAGATGTAGAAAATGATATGCAAGCCTATCAAAGTATTTTTTCTGCTTATCAACATGAACAAAAAAGAACTGTACCGGAAATAAAAAAGCCAGAAAAATCTCAAGCCAAATTTAAATGGATGAAGATAGCAGCCGTTTTAATAGTGATTATAGCTGCAGGCTTTATTTATAAACAGTATCAATATCAACAAGAATTAAAACAGCAACAAGCGCAAGAAGCTTTTGATCAAACAAAAGAAGTTTTAGAGCTTGTAGCAACTGAATTTCAAAAAGGAAAATCAAATTTGATATTACTTAAAGATATCAATCAAACCAAAGATGAATTTATAAAATAAATAATGATGAGAACAATAGGATTAACACTTATGATTGGGCTGATTAGCCTGACCGGAATAGCTCAAAAATTTAATAAGTTTTCTGATAATCAGCATGTAACTACGGTTTCTATAGATAAGAATATGTTTAAGATGATGAGCAATTTAGAACTGGATAGTGAAAGCAAAGAGGCTCAGCAGTATTTAAAACTTGTGGAAAGCTTAGAAGGAATCAATTTTTATAAGACAGAAAAACCTTCCGTTAAAAAACAAATGGCTGAAGATGTAAATAGCTATATCAGCAGCGGAACCCTTAAAAATTTGATGAAAATAAAAGATCAGGGAAAGCAAATAGGTTTTTATTTTATCCCGGGTAAAACCGATGAAATTGTTAAACAACTTTTTATGTATGTAGATGCCGGGATGGAAAATACAGATGAAAACGTAGTAGTAATCATCAACGGAAATATTGACCTGAAACAAATTTCAAAGCTCATTAATAAATTAAATCTGCCGGGTGGCGATTCACTTGAAGAAAAAACCAAATAATATGAGACCTTTTATAAAAATTAGCCTAAGCTTTATTTTTAGTTTGTTTTTATTAGGCAGTTGTAGTGATTCAATGAGCCTGGAAGAATATCTGGTTAAAAATAAAAAAGATAAAAGATTTTTTTCAGCAAATTTGTCTAGCGATGTTTTACTATCCGGCGCTAATTTATCAGCTGAAGAAAAAGAGAAAGTTTCATCTATCAAAAAACTCAACTTCCTTGCTTTTAAAAAAGATTCTGCTAAAACAGGTTATAAAACTTCTAAAGTTCAGCTTAATAAGATTTTAGAGAATAATAAGTTTAAAAATTTAATGAATTTTAATAATGATCATGCTGATGTTCAACTTAAATATATAGGAGATGAAGTTAATATAGAAGAACTTATAGTTTATGCTGAAAATGATGATATAGGCTTTATGGTGGCTCGCTTATTAGGTGATGATATGAAGCCTACTGATTTCTATAACTTAATTAAGATTATGGATAAACTAAGTTTAAAAGAATTAAGTAAATTCACAAAAGATTTAAACCTTCCAGAGATTTAAACAATTTCAGCACTAATTCCTTCTTCTAAAATTTTAGAACAGCGCGGTTTTAAATCTTTCATAGATCCTGATTTAACCGCGCATTTGCCTTTATAGTGAATTAATAAAGTACACTGTTCTGCTTGCATAGGTTCATGATCACAGGCTTTTATAAGTACCTCTATGACGTGATCAAAGGTGTTGATATCGTCATTATAAACAACGATTTCATGTTCATTATCAACCTTTTCTAAAACTTCTTCAACAACTTCCTCTTTTACGCTCATCTTAGATATTTTTTACAAAAATAAAAAATACAGAAATTATAGGCTTAATATTATTTTAATTTTAGCGAACACCAATTATTGATGATATTCTCTTTTTCATAATGTAAGCCAAATTGCTCAGCTTTTTTTAGAATATCAGGCATATCACGCTCATAAAAACCACTAACCAGCAAAACACCATTTGGTTTTAAATGATTTTTATAATCTTTAAGCTGGTTTAAAATCACATTTTTATGAATATTGGCTAAAATGATATCGTACTTTTTTTCATGATTCAGGTGATCTGCTAAAAAAACATGCTGATCAGGTAAATTATTTTTCCTGATATTTTCAAGGGTGTTATCATAGCACCATTTATCATTATCAATAAAATCAACAAAATCAGCTTGACGTTTTAATGCATAAATTCCTAACACGCCGGTACCGCATCCCATGTCTAATGCTGACTTTTTATCAAAATCTAAATCCATCATCAATTCTATCATAGCGCGTGTAGTTTCGTGGTGACCGGTGCCAAATGCCATTTTAGGCTGAATGATTAATTCTAGCATATCACGTTGAGGCGGATGAAAATCTGCTCTGATGTAAACCTCATCTTTAATAGAAATAGGTTCAAAATGGGTCTCCCAAATTTGATTCCAGTTTTTTTCCTCTAAGGTATAATCGCTTACTTCAACTTTGTCTTGTAAGCTAAACTGTTCTAAAATGCTTAAGGTATCAGAAGCAGAGAAAGTGCCCTCCTCAAAATAAATTAACAAATAATCATCTTTCTCTTCAATGCCTAGATGATCGATTTCCCAAAAGGCCGCATCTAAAACTTCCGGATTGACATCTTCGGGGTTGAATTTTAGCTTAAACACTCTTATTTGGTCATTCATGAAAATGAATTACATATAGCTACAAAATCCTCTGGTTTTAAAGAAGCTCCGCCTATTAATCCACCGTCGATGTCATTTTGAGTAAACAATTCCTTTGCATTATTAGGTTTTACACTTCCGCCGTACAGCAAGCTGCAGTTATCTGCTTGTTTTTCACTACTGAGCTCTGCTAATTCTTTTCTGATGTAAGCGTGCATTTCCTGAGCTTGTTCGGGTGAAGCCGTTTCTCCGGTTCCAATAGCCCAAACCGGCTCATAGGCAATGATTAAATCATCAAACATTCTCGCCTCAAGTAATGCTAAGCCTTTAGCTAATTGACGTTTAACAACGGTGAAATGTTCGTTTTCCTTACGATCTTCGAGTTCTTCACCTACACAAAAAATAGGCGTGATATTTTCCTGAATGCATTTTTTTACTTTAAGTGCTAACAGCTCATCGTTTTCATTAAAAACAGCTCTTCTTTCGCTGTGGCCAATGATAGCATAGGCTACATCAAAGCTTTTGAGCATAGATGCCGATATTTCACCTGTAAAAGCACCTTTATCTTCATGATACATATTTTGGGATGCAAGCGCAATAGGTAAGTCTTTAATAATCTCATTCGTAGCATCAAGATTAGTAAAAGGTGGTGCCAGTATAACCTGAATATTACTGCTCTGATCTAATTTTTTAGCAACATTTTTTGTAATTTCCTGAGCTTCAGATTTATTGGTGTTCATTTTCCAATTTCCGGCTACGATTTGTTTTCTCATAATTTTATGTTTTAATTTTTGGATCTAAATATGCATAAATAATATCCACAAAGATATTGATTATGATAAACATGCTAGCAATAATAATGACAGATCCCATAATAACAGGAAGATCTAATAATTTTAATGCTTCAACAATCTCTTTACCAAGTCCATTCCACCCAAATATATATTCTACAAATACCGCACCGGCAAGCATGGAGGCAAACCATCCGGATAAAGCTGTGATCACCGGATTAAGAGCATTTTTTAAAGCATGTTTTCTTATTATATAAGATAAGCTTAAGCCTTTCATTTTAGCTGTTCTTATATAGTCTTCATCTAAAATTTCCAGTAGTGAATTTCGCATCAATTGATTGACGACAGCTAAAGGCCTAATGCCTAATACTATAGCCGGTAATATAAGATTTTTAAGTTGTAGTTGATAGGATTCGCCATAATCATCTAATTTATATAAACTTCCGGTCATGTTTAAACCAGTGTATTCATGTAACACAAAGCCAAATAGCCAGGCAAAAAGAATACTACTAAAAAAAGAAGGAACACTCATTCCTAAAGTGGAAATCAGTTGGAGTAGTCTGTCTATCCATTGATCTTTATAAACCGCAGAAATAACACCCATCAGAACGCCTATAAAAAATGCTAAGATGATAGCGGAAAATGCCAGAAGTAGCGTGTTAGGCAGTGTTTCAGCAATCACTGCGGAAACTTTTTTTCCGTTTTTTTGATAGGATTTGCGCAGGTATGGTGTTTTTAAAGCAACTTCATAATCGGCCAGGGAAAATATTGCAATAGCATTGTATTTTTCTGCCGATAAATAAGTAATAGAATTGGAGTTTTGATGATGTAGAGAAATAGGAGAGAGGTCGTTTATATAGAGCAGATACTGTTGATACAAAGGTCTGTCAAAACCGTATTTATCATTGATAGCCTCGATTTGTTCTTTTGACTCATTTTGCCCTAACATCATCTGTGCCGGATCACCGGGCAAGACGGTAAATAGAAAAAAAATAACGCTAATCACGCCTAAAAGCGTTAAAAGAGCATTGCGAAGCTTGTTGCTGATGTAATGAATCAAATTATAACTCTATTGTATTCAGATCGTTCCAGTGAACTTTTTGCTTAATGACCGCTTCTTTAATGATTAAGATGCCGGGGTTTGAACGAACTATAGTCTTAATGGCCGTTTCATCTGTAAAATAGAAAGGAAAGTTTAGATTATAATTCTTTTTAAGTTGATTTTGTCGTTCATTAGATGATGCCGTGATCGCTGCAACTTTATAACCTTTCTTTTGAGCTTTTTTGGCTAAACTACCTATTTCTGACCATGGTTTTTTATTGCTTAAGTCAATATTATAGGTGCAAATCAACATCACTTTTTCTGCATTAAGGTATTGATCAGTGTAATCTTTAGCATTTTTTTCTAAACTAAAATCGTGTATCGGCGGTTGATAGCCTGCTTTTTTGAGTTCGGTATTAACTTCTATAAACTCGCCTTCTACATCCGGATATTGCCCTTCTGTAGTGAAAATTTTTTCTTTTCCATCTATTTCAAACTTCCAGTTATATTCATATACAGCTTCCGGAGCATCTTCCGGAACTTTCCGGTCTTCTTTGATATTTGCACCTATGTGATAGGGTCTGAAATCAATCAACGGCAAATGTGTAAGTGCGTCATAAGTAATATACAGGCAAAGTATCATGCTTACGGATAAAATCCACTTATGAGATGATACACTGGTAAACGGTTTGATTTTTTTTGAATAAAAAAAGATTACTAAACTCAAAATCAGTAGAATAATATCTTTAGTAAATGACTGCCAGGGAGTGAGTGATATAGCATCACCAAAACATCCACAATCTGTCACTTTATTAAAGTAAGCGGAGTAGAAGGTAAGAAATGTAAAAAAGACAATCATCAGCAATAAAGCCCAACGCGTGAAATTAATCTTAAAACCAATAATCAAGGCAACACCTACTAAAACTTCAAAAATAACTACAAAAATAGCAATGAGTAAGGTGTATGGCATCAAAAATGGCAGGTCAAAAACTGCTTCACCAAAATATTCTTTTAATTTATAGGAAAAGCCTAACGGATCTACCAGCTTTACAAAGCCACTAAAAATGAATAAAAGGCCAACTATATGTCTAATTAAATTAACAATAAACTTCATGCTTTTTCTTTTTCATTCATCAAAATTAAGGCAAAAAGAGCATAATTTATAATATCTTGAAAATTAGCCTGAACACCCTCGCTGACAATTGTTTTTCCCTGATTGTCTTCAATGGATTTGATGCGTAGCAACTTTTGATATATCAGATCTGTTAATGAGCTAATACGCATTTCTCGCCAGGCTTCGCCGTAATCGTGATTTTTTTGAAGCATCAGGGTTTTGGCTTTGTTTAGCTCATCATCATAATATTTTTCTGCTTCATCAGCATTTAAATCAGGATAATCTACAACACCTAATTTGATTTGAATCAATGCCATAGCAGAATAATTCACTAAGCCCATAAACTCATCTTCCTGCGGATCATTCACTTTTTGGTCACCTGTGGTTTGAATGGTTCGCAGGCGTTGTGCTTTGATGTAAAGCTGATCAGTAAATGATGGCAGACGTAACACACGCCAGGCGCTACCATAATCTTTTAACTTATCGCTAAACAATGATTTGCATTTAGCTGTTTCAATATTATATGATTCTTCTGTAGTCATAGGTTAATAAGGTTCAAATATCGGTTTAATTGTGGATTTAAGCAAAATTCCTTTTTTATTTCCATTTGATTTTTTTTGATAAAAATAACTTATAAAAGATTAAAACCAGATGGAAACCAACTAAAAAAACCTCAATGACGGGAATGTAAAAAATAATTCCGGTTATTCCCAGCTTTTTACAAGGACGGAATAAAACTGCTTGTAGCAAAATGAAGTAACATAATAAGCTGATAGTAGCCAACATTTGATGCTCAGTCCATAAAATCAGCAACAAAAAACCTGTAAATATGCCCAAACGTGCAAAATGAAAAAGCCCGAGTAGTAGCTTGTCTTTCCATTTGTAATGATCAGATGTTGAAATATGTCTTAGCTTTTGAAAGAAAAAAGACTTTAATTGTCTTTTAGGCTTAGAGTCAACAAAAGCATCCGGTTGAAGGCAAACTTTTGTGTTGTCTCGTGTAGCCATTTCCTGGATCAATAAATCATCGTCACCGGAAAGCAGATTAAGATGAGTATTAAATTGGCTGGATTTTGTAAAAACGGATTTGCGATAAGCTAAATTTCGCCCTACCGCCATATAAGGTCGATAAAAATGAACTGCCGAAATATAAAGACAAGCCGTTAATAGGGTTTCGTATTGTTGAATATAGTTGATTAGGCTGTGGTTAAACTGATAGGGCGAATATCCAATAACAATAGAAGTGTTTTCATCAAAGTAGAGCATCATATTTTTGATCCAAGTAGAAGAACGGGGCTGACAATCGGCATCTGTAAAAAGTAAATATTCATATTGAGCTTCTTGAATACCTGTTTTAACAGCCGATTTCTTCCCTTTGTTTTTTGACTGAACAATCTTTAAATCAGGAAAATAAGTCTTAAAACCTTCAGCAATACGCAGGGTTTCATCTGATGAATGATCATCTACTAAAATAATTTCAAATATCGGGTAATCTTGCTTGATGATAGCGTCTAAGCAAGTTTTGATGTTTTTATCTTCATTTCTGGCAGCGATGACTATTGATACCGGCCAGGATTGATCATCTTCTTTATTTGATGACTTAACACCAAATTGAAACAGGATAAAGTATATCATAACAATGCCAACCGATAATCCTGTTACAATGGCTACAATGATCAACAATAAAGATATTTAATGTTATGCCTTTTCCGTCTTGCAATCTTGCTCATCCGGCATTTTGCCACAAAAACTACAAGCTTCACCATCTTTGTTAAGGTGTGGGTTTTGACTGGCACATGTTCCGGCAAATTTCCCATCTTTCTTGCCCCATATCTTAATAGCAATACCGGCAAATCCTAATGCTAGTAATACGAATGTAATAATAAATAATTCCATATTACAAATATAAAAATATCAAATATATCAGTAAAATGAAGAATGAGAATTAATTTTGCCTGATTAAAAAATCTTTGCTTTTCCTATGGTTGAATTCAATTTTAGATAATTGTCGTGTCCGACTAAGATATGAGATTCAAGATTGGAGACTCAAGATTCAAAATAAAAGAATCAAGACTCAAATACCTCTATATCAACTAAATTTTAATCGGACAACAATGTTTTAGAAAATAGATTATTAGGTTCTTTCTTAAAGATATGTGACGCATTCTCTGCATAAAGAAACTCTATTAATTTCTTGAGCTAAGGTCATGAAAATTGAATGTGAAGTATTAAGAAAATTAGAGAAAGTCCGCAAAATATAAAAAAATGATAATCAAAACACTAATTTGATGTTAGTCAGAATCACTCACGCTTAGAGCTTTAAAGCAAGCAGGAATTGACCAAAATGTTAATATACATGCTTTACGATATTCATTTTCCCCATTTACTTGAAAGGGGTACGAATATTCGTTTTATTCAGAAATTATTAGGACATAATAGTATTAAGACAAGGGTTTATACTTATGTCAGTCAAAAGAATACTAAGCATATAGAAAGTCCTTTAGATAAAATGGCTAACAATATAAAATTAAAGTCTAAAAATTAAAAAAATGTTATAATTTTGATGATATATTCTAGTTGCCAACAATATGAAAAAATACTTACACATAGTTCTAATTTTAGTTTTGCTGGTAGCATGTAGCACAGAAAAAAATGATGGACTGAAAAGAAAAATCTCTGAATTAGAAAAACTAAACTCTGAATTGAAAGACTCAATTACAACTCTGAACTATAAAAAAATATCAAATTCAATTACTTTGGGAATTAGATATGATTCGATACTTGAGGTTGGAAAAAAGGAAAAAGTGAAATTTATATTTCATTATCCAGAAGAACTTTTTAGTTATGATATTTATACGACTGACTCTGTTGGTTCACCTGATAAACTAATAATTGCTGATTTAAAAAAGAACGAATTTGAATATGAATTCATACCGACCAAAAATGGAAGTGAAATGGTTGAATTGGTGGCAGTTTTTAATATTAAAAATCAATTATATAATGAAGTAATTGAAGTGCCAATTATTGCTGGATTCTCAACGACTGAATAGAATACTGTTGGCAACAAGAGCTATAAGCAATAGCT
>Ga0102927_1000177_pt1 | contig 14536 bp, 14 predicted proteins | sample SalPon1_A_H2O_MG_FD_78208 | JGI IMG/M metagenome (GOLD analysis project Ga0102927, IMG submission 78208) | Salt pond water microbial communities from South San Francisco under conditions of wetland restoration - Salt Pond MetaG R1_A_H2O_MG | ecosystem: Environmental > Aquatic > Non-marine Saline... | reverse complement strand
TGCTGACCCTATGACGGTACTTAATGCCATAGTTACAAAGCAGTTAGTTGAATTCAAAAAAGAAGTAGATGGTCTTATTTCTGACAAAAAAATGAAAAAAGACGATGCTATATTCAATGTCTTAAGAGAATATATAAAATCCTCTAAAAAAATACGTTTTGAAGGCGATGGCTATGGCCAGCCTTGGGAGGAGGAAGCTCAAAAACGTGGATTGAGTAATTTTAGAACTACTCCAGAAGCCTTAAAAGCAAAAGTCTCTAAGAAAGCTATTGATTTGTTTGGGGAACTCAACATTATGAACGAAATAGAAGTGAAAGCTCGATATGAGATCGAAATCGAAGATTACTCTAAGCATATACAGATAGAAGGTAGAGTTTTGGGAGATATCGCCAGAAATCATATTATCCCTACGGCTATCAATTATCAAAATGTTCTTATCAAAAATGTGAAAGGCTTAAAAGAGATTTATGAGTCCGATTATAAAGGACAAGCTAAACAGCAAATGAGCATTATTGAAGCTATTTCTGAACATATTGACAAGATAAACGAAGAAGTAGAACAAATGATTGAAGAAAGAAAGAAAGCTAATGTTCTTGAAGATCCTACAGAGAAAGCTTATGCTTATTGTAATAAGGTAAAACCTTACTTTGATGATATTCGTTATCACTGCGATAAACTTGAGTTATTGGTAGATAATGAACTATGGCCGATGACTAAATACAGAGAGCTTTTGTTTACTAAATAAAAATAAAATGCTTTTTATTATAACCCAGTTTTGGTAAATGACCAAGACTGGGTTTATTTTTTATAAATTTGTCGTAAATTTTCAGAATGAACCAACAAGATAGATATGCACAACGCGGTGTTTCCTCCCAAAAAGAGGACGTGCACAAAGCCATAAAGAATGTAGATAAAGGCCTCTATCCACAGGCTTTTTGTAAAATTATACCAGACTATCTTACGGGTAGTGATGAGCATTGTATAGTTATGCATGCAGATGGTGCTGGGACAAAGTCTTCCCTTGCTTATTTGTACTGGAAAGAAACAGGAGACCTATCAGTATGGAAAGGCATAGCCCAAGACGCACTAATCATGAATGTAGATGATTTACTCTGTGTGGGGGCTACAGATCATATTCTGTTGTCTTCTACGATAGGGCGAAACAAAAACTTAATTCCTGCTGAAGTTATAGCTGAATTGATTAATGGCACTGAGGAATTAGTAAAGGATTTAGCAAAGCACGGTGTGAATATTTACACCACTGGTGGTGAGACTGCAGACGTAGGAGATTTGGTAAGAACTATCATTGTAGATTCTACAGTAACAGCTAGGCTGAGAAAAGATGAGGTGATAGATAATGCCAACATAAAGCCAGGAAATGTTATCGTGGGCCTCTCTTCTTTTGGAACTGCAACCTACGAAACTAGCTATAATGGGGGGATGGGAAGCAATGGTTTGACGTCTGCAAGACATGATGTTTTCAATACTGCCTTAGCTAAAAAATACCCAGAGTCTTTTGATCCAGATGTACCTACAGATTTAATTTATTCTGGCACCAAATCTTTAACTGATACCATTTCTGAACATCTTCCAGATGTAGGTAAGCTTGTGCTTTCTCCAACCCGTACCTATGCACCCATCGTAAAGCAGGTGTTTGAAAAGCTAGGTAGAAAATCCATAAATGGTATGGTACATTGCAGTGGTGGTGCGCAAACCAAAATTCTACACTTTGTAGATCAGCTACATATCATCAAAGATAATATGTTTGAAACTCCTCCACTTTTCAAAATGATACAAGAAGAAAGCCAGACCGACTGGAGGGAGATGTATCAAGTATTTAATATGGGGCATCGTCTAGAATTTTATGTAGAAGAAGCGGTGGCTCAAGAGTTGATAACGATATCTGAACGTTTTAATGTAGAAGCAAAAATTATTGGAAGAGTAGAGGCTTCAGAGCAAAAGTCACTCACTATAAAATCAGTTCATGGACAATTTGATTATCAATAAGAAGTAATGAAAGAAAAGCTTTTAATTCTTTTAGTACTTCTGAGTATCAACTTTTGCTACTCCCAATCTTTTGGCGATATAGTGAAGGTGAGACCCGTTGCAGAAAGTATTTTGCCTAGATCAGCTGCACCGCTTATCAAAACAAGTTTTGATGTAAAGGAAGATTATGTATTTACGTTCAATCAGCTTGTACCACGAGTTGGTAGAACTAGCTTTTGGGAAACTGTAAATAAATTTACTCTGGATATTAGCGAGGTTGCTTTTGTTAATTGGAATGCTGGGGGCACTAATTCTATTTCAGCTTTGTATGGAATGAATTTAGGCAGAACTTATAAAAATGACGGCTTTAGATGGGATAATCAATTCAGGTTCAGGTACGGTATCAACAAACAAGAGGGTCAGGAGCTCATCAAAACTGATGATGATTTAGAAATCAGTTCTTCTTTTGGGTATGAAGTTTCTAAAGACTCACCTTGGTTTTATAATGGTATATTTAGGTTCAAGACTCAGATAGCTAGAGGGTTTAAATATCCAAATACGGAAGTTTCTATTTCTGAATTTATGGCACCAGGCTATATTTTTCTTGGGGTGGGAGCTAAATATGTTCAGAAAAAAGGAAAATTTGAGCTTTACCTCTCGCCATTAACACAAAAATCAACCTTAGTTTTAAATCAACGCTTGGCAAATCAGGGTGCATTTGGGGTTAGAGAAGCTATTAGAGACAGCCAGGGGAACATCATCAGAGAAGGTAAAACCTCTAGAAATGAAGTAGGTATACTTATCACCAACGAGTTCAGTCAAAAACTATTTGATAGTACTGTCCTTACCAATCGGTTAAGTCTGTATTCAGACTACCTAAACAATTTTGGAAATATAGATGTAGATTGGGAACTTATATTTGATTTTAGAATCAATAAATTCATGAAAGCTAATCTCGGTTTGCACATTAGGTATGATGATGATATTAAAGTGAAAGAAGAAAATCCTGATGGTACACAAACTCAAGGGAGCCCGAAAATCCAGTTAAAACAACAATTGGGAATCGGTGTGGTTATTGATTTGTAGTTTCACTTTAAGTTGAAGATATAGTAGTAGTCAACTTACAAAATCCCTAGAATTCACTTAAATTTGCGTTACATTAAATTAACATGCTAGATAAATTAAATTTTATAAAACAACGTTTTGATGAAGTCAGTGATTTGATCATACAGCCAGATATCATGTCAGATCAAAAACGGTATATCGAACTTTCTAAAGAGTACAAAGACTTAAAAGCCATCATGGACGAGCGAGATGTTTATGTGGAACTGAATAATAACTTGAAAGAAGCTGAAGACATCATTGCCAACGAGTCAGATCCAGAAATGGTAGATATGGCAAAGCTTCAGTATGAAGAAGCCAAAGAAGAGCTCCCACAGCTTGAAGTAAAGATAAGAATGATGCTCATTCCAAAAGATCCTGAGGATTCTAAAAATGCTGTTGTGGAGGTAAGAGCAGGAGCTGGTGGAGATGAAGCCAGTATATTTGCTGGTGACATTTTTAGGATGCTGACCAAGTACTGTGAGGGTAAAGGCTGGAAGATAGATGTTGTGGACTACAGCGAAGGCACCAATGGAGGCTATAAAGAAATTCAATTTGAAGTTTCTGGAGAGGATGTTTATGGGACTCTAAAATATGAAGCTGGTGTGCATCGTGTGCAACGCGTCCCTCAAACTGAAACCCAAGGCCGCGTGCATACCAGTGCTGCTACAGTCATGGTGTTTCCAGAAGCTGAAGAGTTTGATATCGAAATCAACCCAAAAGATGTCCGTATAGATTATTTCTGTTCTTCTGGTCCAGGTGGTCAGTCTGTAAATACTACTTATTCTGCCGTAAGATTAACGCATGAGCCTACTGGTATAGTAGCGCAATGTCAGGATCAAAAATCTCAACATAAGAATAAGGAAAAGGCGTTTAGGGTGCTTAGGTCTAGGCTCTACGAAATGGAACTTGCTAAAAAACTAGCTGAAGATGCTGAAAAAAGAGGTTCTATGGTGACAAGTGGTGACAGGAGTGCGAAAATACGTACTTATAATTACGCCCAGAGTCGAGTTACAGACCATAGAATCAACTTGACTTTGTATGATTTGGATAACATTATCAACGGTGATATTGAAAAAATTATAAGTGAATTGAAACTCGTCGATAATACAGAGAAGCTAAAAAATATTTCTGACGATTTATAAACTTTATGACCACTCAAGATTTAGTTCAACAGATTAAGAAAAAAAAATCGATGCTTTGTGTAGGTTTGGATGTAGACTTATCCAAAATCCCTCAACACCTCCTTGACCATGAAGATCCTATATTTGAATTTAATAAAGCGATAATTGACGCTACTCATAACTACTGTATAGCCTACAAACCAAATATTGCCTTCTATGAGGCTTATGGCCTCTCAGGCTGGAAAGCTCTAAAAAAAACCATAGAGTATATAAATGAATGTTACCCTGAGCAGTTTACCATTGCAGATGCCAAACGTGGCGATATTGGTAATACCTCTAGAATGTACGCCAAGGCCTTTTTTGAAGATTTAAATTTCGATTCTGTAACAGTTGCTCCATATATGGGCAAAGATTCAGTAGAGCCATTTTTGACATTCAAAGACAAGCATACTATACTGCTGGGGCTAACCTCTAATCAAGGTTCTGAAGATTTTCAATTTCTGGAATCCAATGATTTAAAGCTGTATGAAAGTGTCTTGACAACCTCTTTAGAGTGGACAAATAGTCAACAATTGATGTATGTTATCGGTGCAACCAAGGCTTCACATCTTAAGAAAATCAGGACTATTATTCCTCATCATTTTTTACTCATACCCGGAGTTGGCGCCCAAGGAGGGTCGCTAGAGGAGGTTTGTAAATATGGGCTCACAGAGAATTATGGCCTTATAATCAATTCTTCAAGAGGGATTATTTATGCCTCTCAAGATATTGATTTTGCTGAAAAGGTAGCTACAGCAGCTAAGGAACTTCAGCAACAGATGCAGGTTTATATCAAATAAAAAAACTCAACATTTTGTTTGATTTTTTTAAACTTACCATATGTTTAGGGATATTACCATATTTTAATAATCAGAGGGGTTTTCTATTATTTTTTTTGAGCGATCTATGTGGTTTTGTAAGGTGTCTTTGTTCATTTTTTTCAGTAGACTCATCATCATACTCATGCGTTGATTGTTTTTGAAGTAGTCTTGCTTTTCATAAAGAAAATTCCAATACAAATTATTGAATGGGCAAGCATCATCACCTTCTTTTTGGCTTACTTTATATTTACATGATTTGCAATAATTACCCATCTTGTTGATGTAACTTCCGCTAGATACATAAGGTTTGGTTGCTACAATGCCACCATCTGCAAACTGACTCATGCCTCTTGTGTTTGTTAATTCTACCCATTCTATAGCATCGATATATACACCGAGGTACCAAGCATCTACTTCGTCTGGGTCTGTCATCGTCAATAACGCAAAATTTCCTAAAATCATAAGCCTTTGGATATGGTGCGCATAGGCATCGTCAAGACTTTGATTAACGGCATGCTTCAAGCAATTCATGTCTGTTTCTCCTGTCCAGTAAAAATCTGGTAGCTTGTTTGTATTGTTGAGTTTGTTTTTAGTTTTGTACTCGGGCATTTCTTTCCAATATACACCTCTCATAAATTCTCTCCAGCCCAAGATTTGTCTTACAAAGCCTTCAATTTGTGAAATGTCTATGGTCTCTCTATGGTCATAATAATAGTCTAATGTGGTCTCTACCACTTCTTTTGGTGACAACATTTTACTATTCATGGCAAAAGACAGCCTGGAATGAAACAAAAACTTCTGGTCTGTGTGAAGTGCATCTTCATAATCTCCAAAGTGTACTAGCAGGTTTTTACAGAAATAGTCCAAAACCTCCAGGCATTCTTCTCTGGATGTTGGCCATGGGAATTTGTCTTTGTCAATTCTTCCCATGGTTTTGACATCCATAGCCTCTAGCTGTTTTAAAACAGATGTCACATTTTTATTGAATGTTTTCGCTTCTGTTATGGGAGGTTTTCCTGTCCACTTTTTTCGATTGCTTTTGTCATAATTCCATTCTCCACCTTCAGGTTTTTTATCATCCAGCATCATGATACCATGCTTTTTGCGCATGTCTCTGTAAAAATACTCCATGGTCATTTCTTTTTTACCCTTAAAGAAAGTTGCTATGTCTTCTCTTTGGGTATAGAAATGCTCTGTATCAAAAGCTTTGTAGGAGATATTAAGTTGATGACAAATGGTTTTTAGCTTTTCATCTAGTCGATACTCATCTGGATATTGATACTCAAAGTGTTCTATATTTTCTTTTTCAATAATTTTGTTGATGTTAGCAGGTAAGTCTTGTTGATTTTCCATGTCATCAATTTGGTAATAAATGACCTGATGGCCTTGCTCTTCCAGTTCCTTTGCAAAATTTCTCATCGCTAAGAAAAATGCCACAACTTTTTGTATGTGATGTTTCACATAGCCAGTTTCCTGTTTGGTTTCAGCCATAAAGTAAATGACATCTTTATTTTTTTCCTGAAACCAGGTATGCTTATGATTGAGCTGATCGCCTAGGATAAGTCTTAATGTTTTTTTCATGACTGAATTCTGTAATACCTACAATTATATTTATTTCCTCTATCTTCCTTTTCTCCTTTTTCTTTCCTATTTTCTCTCTCTCCCCTTTCCTCTAGTTTTAGCCCTGATGAAAGCGGCATCTATTTCCAGAATAAGGTAGTTTAGAAAGTAGGTTCTTGGCTTCTAAAACAGAGTGTCCTGCAACCATGTTCGCTGGTATTTTCCATTGGTATCGTAACGCTCTGCCTGGCTTTTGATGTTAAATTTTCTATCTCTTGGATCATTACCCACCCCAGAGTTGTACATCCAGTTACCCCAGTTGCTATGGACATCATAATCTACTAGCATCGCTTCAAGATAAGCAGCACCAATTCGCCAATCTTGTTTCCACTCCTTGGCCCAGTAGCTATTGATGTTCTGCCTACCACGATTGCTCATAAATCCAGTTTCACGAAGTTCAATCATATTGGCATTAACGAAGGGCTCTGGCGTGTTGCCATTCATCCATTGGTTAAAGGCTTTATCACTTCTTCCCCAGTCGTAAGTTTTGTTCAAAACACCACCGAGGTGGAAGATTTTATTACCATGTTTTAGTGAAATGTATTTAAAATAATCTCTCCAGATCAATTCAAAAATCAGCCAGTAGGTGTCTTGATTTTGCTTAATTTGCTTTTCAAATCTTTTTACCTCATGGTAAATGGAAACGGCTGAAATACTTCCATTAGCTAGCCATGCCGAAAATTTTGAGCTGTAGTCTATACCTAAAAGACCATTTCTGGTTTTCTTATAGTATTGCAGTTTTTTGGTATCCCAAAAGTAATGGTCTAGTCGCTTCCAGGCTTCATCTTCGCCACCATGAAAAGGAAATGCAGAGCGCTTATCTACTTCAAACTCTTCAAGACCTAAGTCTGTAAGACTCGGAATAGTGGTGTTGAAATCAATCAAATTGTCTTTGGGACGAGGCGCAGGTACAGGAATTTCTTCCCTGATGTGACTTTGCTTTTCGCATTTTTTTCTAAAGTTGGTATACACCTCTGGAATCTGACTGAAATCCTCGTATGGGACATCTTCAGGATGAAACAAAAACTGATTATAATGAGTGATAAAATCAGTTTCAGGGATAATGGCTTTTACCTCATTCTCAACTTGCTTTTCTTCATCGGTCCATTCGGTTTGAAAAAAAACATGTTTGATGTTGTATATGTCTGAAAGGTTCTTAAAAACATGAGAAGGCTCATCATGCTCTACCTGAAGGCTGATATTTAAGGCGTTAAGGTTTGATGAAAGTTGAGCCACTGACTCTATCAAAAATTTAGCTCTGTATTTTTCAGTTTTTTTGAAGCCATACTTGGTGGTTTCAAATTGCCTGGGGTCAAAGCAGTACACACCAAATACATTCTCTTGATGTTGGCAGGCCTCGTAAAGAGATTTTTGACCTTTGGTGCGCAGGTCGTTTCTAAACCATACGATATTTATGTCTTGTTTCTTCTGCATTTTTCACTACAATATTTTACGTTATCCCAGTTCTTTTCCCATTTTTTTCTCCAAGCAAATGGTAAACCACAAGTGGCACAAATCTTTTCAGGTAAATGCGGTTTTCTATGAGCCATCAGCGCTTTAGAGGTTTCAAGTCTTGATTTGGTCTAGCATAGGCATACCTATCGATAAGCTCCGTTTTTACATAGCCATCAAGGCCTATTATTCCTAATGAATTTGCCTTTGCTAAATCTAAAAATCCATCTTTTTCTTGTATCCCATTTTCAACGAGTAGATGTTGTATTTCCCCAACTATCAACCGGCAGTTGTGTTCTTTAATGAGGTATTCATTCACAAATGTACATCCCATTTTGATTTTGGATTCTTTTACAAAAGGAGCCTCAAATCCTTCGATGAATTCTTCGGTTAATCCTACTTCTTTAAACTCTGAAATATCGTTGTCATATTTTGCAGAAGTTTGATGTGCTTCAGACACAAAACTTTCCTCGATATGATTTACTGTAAAATCTATTTTCTCTATGAAATTTGAATACGAATGTCTTTCTACAGTGGTTGGCCTCAGCATAAAACTCAACATTGGTGGATTGCTACCAAGATGTATCACAGAATTGAACACCGCTAGATTAGTAACCCCTGTTTTCGAAATTGTTCCTATCAGGTTTGCAGATTTCACTCCACCGCAAGTGTTTATCAAGTGCATACGCTGCAGGTTTGGTAGTTCTAAAATATCCTGTTTTGAGTAATGAGTCATAATTATTTTAGTGAATTTTAACCGTCATAAAAGTAATTATTGTTTAATCTTTTATTGTTAAAAATTAAACAAAATAAATTTTTTTATCATCCTGATTTCTGGCACTTTTTATGGTCTTATGTTTAGGGTTTTTATTTAACTTTAGGGTAAATACTTTTTTTGTATGAAAGCTGAAACACATTATTTATCATGGCCTGAATTTCAAAAGGTTGATATGAGAGTTGGTACAATCATGAAAGCTGAAATTTTTAAAGAAGCGAGAAATCCTGCTCTTAAGCTTGAAATTGATTTTGGGGAGATGGGTATTAAACGGTCTTCAGCTCAAATTACAAAACTCTATGAAGCTGAAAGTCTTATAGGTAAGCAAGTGGTTGCCGTGCTTAATTTTCCACCTAAACAAATCGCGACTTTGATGAGTGAGTGTCTTGTGATAGCTGCGGTAGATGATGAGACAGGAACCTCGCTTTTGTCTCCAGATCATATAGTAAAAAACGGTACAAGAATTTCTTAGTGGTCTGAGTGTAGAATGGTCAAGAAGTTATGTCGGCTAATTTCTTCAGCTCCAAGACTTTCTAAGTGCTTAGTATAGACTTGACAATCTATAAGCCTGATACCATTTTTTTCCATGTTTTTGACCAAGGTGATAAATCCATATTTGGAAGCATTATCCATTTCTGTAAACATACTTTCACCACAAAATACTTTTTTCTCTTTCAGCAAGATACCGTAGAGTCCGCCTACAATGTCATCATTTTTCCATACTTCTACAGACTTTGCAAGTCCAGCTTTATGAAGCTTGATGTAGCTCTCTATCATATCTTCTGTAATCCACGTTCCATCTTGGCGATCCCTATTGATGCTTGAACATTTCCGAATGACGTACTCAAAATCTTCATTATAAGTTACTCTAAAGGTTTTATCCTTAAATAGCTTTTTCATGGATTTCGAAATTTTCAGATTTTCAGGAAACAAGACCATTCTGGGATCTGGGCTCCACCAAAGAATGGGTTGCCCTTCTTCATACCAAGGAAAAATGCCGTTTTGGTAAGCAACTTTCAGTCGTTCTATACTCAAATCTCCTCCAAAGGCCAACAAGCCTTTTTCATCAGCAAACTTTGGATGTGGAAAAATGATATCTGTAGTAAGTTTATACATATCTCAAAGAATAAGTCTAGAACTAAAAAAGCTCTGAAGTTTTCAGAGCTTTTTTATAATTTCACTTTCAATTTTAAAAAGGCAAATCATCTTCATCGTTGTCATTCAAGTCCTGCACAGGCTCAAATTGGTCTGATGGTGGAATAGGAGGTGCACCAGCAGTAGCATTATTGCCTTCTAGATTTTCAATTCTCCACCCATTTAAGGAATTAAAATATTTGGTCTCACCCTGTGGGCTTACCCACTCACGGCCTCTTAGGTTTATACCTATTTTTACATTTTGTCCTATGCTGTAGCTATCAAGCAAGTTGGTTTTATCTTGGACAAATTCAATCAAGATATGCTGTGGGTATTGTTCTTCTGTAGTTACTACTATTTCTCGTTTTCTGAAGCCATTACTGCCGTATTCTTTGGTTTCTCCTATGACTTTGATTTTTCCTTGTACTTCCATTATGATTTCGTTTTAATAAGATGATTGTTCTCTAAACAGATAATTTTATTTTTTTACAAATGTAATTAATCTGTTTTGAAAATGCTTTCAGAAGCAGATTGTCTTTTTGTTTAAGCTAAGATTTTAGTTTAAAAAAGCTAAATACGGAATTACCATATCTTCTTTGTTCCGTAAAAGTATCAAGATGTTCAAGACTAGAGTGTTTAGAATGTTCAATGATAAGTAAGCCGTCTTCACTGAGGAGAGCTCTATCTCTAATTGTTTTTTCAATAGCTTCAAAATCTTCTAGAGGAAGATCATAAGGTGGGTCTGCAAATATCACATCTGCTTTGAGGGTGGTTTTTTCTAAAAACTCAAAGGCGTCACTTTTTATGATGTTCAAGTTCAAATCAAGCTCTTCAGAGGTTTTGGTGAGGAACTTAATGCAGTCGTAGTTGGTATCTACAGCAGTAATGCGTTGAGTGCCTCTGGAGACAAACTCAAAGGAAATACTCCCAATACCAGCAAACAAGTCGATGACTTCCAAGTCTTGAAAATAGATCCTGTGTGTGAGTATATTGAATAGGCCTTCTTTAGCCATATCTGTAGTGGGTCTTACGGGTAGTTTTTTGGGTGCTATTATACGTCGTCCTCTAAGACTGCCAGATACAATTCTCATACCTTATAAAAGATTAAAGTGGTTTTCAAAGCCTTCCTGATGAATAAATTGGGTAGAGCTTTCTTTGTTCTGGAATTCAATAGTCTTTACGTAATTGTGAAGTAGCTGTATGGCTGATTGATGTTCTGGATGGCTAATATTACCAGTTATTTGAATGAGCAATTGTTTCCTATCGAATTCAAGCTCTTCAATTGTAAATAAAACATAATATGCTAAATCTTCAGCGGTTTCACATTCAAATGCATTGGCTACTTGAAGGTTTTGATTTTTGTAAGCAGCTATATATATTAGTTGAGCTCCCAAATGGAGTGATACAAATTCAGTATTAGGTGGAGCTCCTAGAGTTCCTTTTTCTATTAAAAATGAAAGGATGTGGGTGAATTTAAAACTCCCAAACTCTTCAAATAAGTAGTTATTGATATTGATATAGGGGATATAAACATTCTTAGCTTTTGTAACAGGAAGGTCATCATAAGAAAAATCATCTCCCTCTATGAGCTTTGAGTTATATTTGATGTAGTGCGAGAGGTGGGATTCTTCAAAATAATCATCTGGAACAATGCTAAACTGAGGATTTCCATAAATGACTTCTAAAGTTTCAATTTGGTAATCTTCTATGAGCTGAGCGTTGATCTTAGACTTTACTAGTTTTAAAAGTTCAGTAATGGAGTCAACTTCTTTTTGTTTGACGTAGTCAAAAGCAATAGGATTGGATAGTTCATTCAGTATCAAAAAAGAAAATCCATCTTGTAGAATAAAGATGGATAATCTGTTTTTAGTATGTACTGAGTTTTCACTCATTAATTATCACCAAAGTTCTTTGGCCAGTTACCACTAGTGTTTACTTGTTTCATAGAACCTACTTTTATGGCAGATCCATCTACACCATCTACAGATTTGGTTTGTTTCTCTTGTATAACCAAGTCTTTGTTTTGGTCTGCAAGAATTAAATCTTTAGGGGCTCTCACTTCAAATACAGGGATTGAGTCGCCATCTTCTTCCAAATATCCAGCTTCAATTTCAAATTCTTTGTTATCAGTATGTGGGATGTACATTATTTCTCTATAACGCTCTGAAGTGCCAAAAATAGAGTCTTTTACAGAAGCAAACCCTAAGGTGTCTATAACAACATCTTCTATGTACTGATCTACGCCATAGGTTTTTCTGTACTCTTCATCTAAGTATGTGGTGTCTTTTCGCTGCGTAATGATATATTTAGCAGTATCAATAAATTTGATCATATCCTCAAAGTTACCGACATACTCACCGTTTATTTCTCTGTGAGCGAGCTCTACGTCACGTATGTTTTTCATTTTTTCAACAACATCAACGTAGCGTTTGTCTCTAACTTTATTAAATTCTACTGGACCATAAACGGAATTATAAGTAAGGTAACCTAACACTCCAATAACAACCCATAACACAATTTGTAAAACAATCTTCATAACTAAAAATTAAGAGTTTTTTGATGAAAACAAAACTACAACTTTTTTTCAATCACAAAAGTTTACTACCGAAAAATCGTGCTTATATTTGAAATTTAAGATTTAGATTACCTTTTATGAACAATCAATTGTTTTATGAAGCGCTTAAGACTGACTTTGGACACCCGCCCACTCCAAAGCAAGACCTTGCCCTGCAGCTGCTCTCTAAGTTTGTAATGGAAACTTCAGTAGATCGAATTTTTTTGCTGAAAGGTTACGCTGGTACTGGAAAGACAACCATTATTGGAACATTGGTCAAAAACATCTGGAAGATTAAAAAGAAAGTTATACTAGCTGCACCCACAGGAAGAGCTGCTAAAGTTATTTCTAATTACAGCAGTCAATATGCTCAAACCATTCATAGAAAAATTTATCAGCCTAAAAACTCTAGTGGTGGCAAAATAGAATTTGTTCCGCAAGTCAACAAACACAAAAACACCATTTTTATAGTAGATGAAGCCTCTATGATTCCTGATTTTCCTAGCGGAGATCAGCTTTTTAATAAAGGATCTGTTCTGGATGATTTGATGGAATATGTATATTCTGGTGACAATTGCAAATTAATTTTTATTGGCGATACAGCTCAGCTACCACCAGTCAAATCCAATTTGAGTCCAGCACTGGATGAAAAAACACTTTCCACACATTATCAAATGGACGTTATTGCTGTTGAACTGGATGAGGTGGTGAGGCAAAAACTTAAAAGTAGTATCCTCCTTAATGCAACCAAAATCCGAGAAATTATTGAAAATGAGGATTTTGATAATTTTAAATTTGAACTTTCAGATAAATCTGACATGGTGCGTCTTGTAGATGGGTATGAAATTTTAGATGCCATCAATGAAGCTTATGATAATCTGGGACATGAGGAGACAGCCATCATTGTGAGATCCAACAAAAGAGCTAACCTCTATAACGAACAAATACGAAGTAGAATTTTACTAAGGGAGGACGAAATAGCACCTGGAGATTTCCTAATGGTTGTCAAAAACAACTATTTCTGGGTAAAACCTAAAAGCGATGCTGGGTTTATTGCCAATGGTGATATTATAGAAATTTTAGAAATTTTTGGTATAAAAGCACTTTATGGATTTAGATTTGCAGAAGTGAAAGTCCAAATGGTGGATTATCCCAATATGAACCCATTTGAAACGGTTATTATGCTTGACACCTTGAACCTTAATTCTCCTTCTTTACCATACGAGCAGTCCAATCAACTTTACCAGGAGGTATTGAAAGATTATGAAGAGATAACCTCCAAATACAAAAAGTTTTTGAAAGTAAAACAAAATCCATTTTTTAATGCCTTACAAGTTAAATTCAGTTACGCCATTACTTGTCATAAATCTCAAGGTGGGCAGTGGGATACGGTTTTTGTAGAGCAACCCTACCTGCCTGATGGCATTAATAAAGATTACCTCAGGTGGTTATATACGGCCTGTACACGAGCAAAAGAAAAGTTATATTTGATTGGATTCAAAGATGATTTTTTTAGTGAAAAACAATTATAAACATAAGCATTTACTACAACTATGCCAACACCGCTAAAAGTAATAGCTATGATTCCTGCGCGTTATGAAGCTACAAGATTTCCAGGAAAATTGATGCAGGATTTAGCTGGAAAACCAGTAATCGTCAGGACGTATGAGGCCGCAAAATCTACTGGTCTTTTTGATGAGGTTTATGTCGTAACAGACTCTCAGCTTATTTTTTCTGAAATTGAAGCCCAAGGAGGAAAAGCCATCTTGAGCCAAAACGAACACCAATGTGGTAGCGACCGAATAGCAGAAGCAGTGCAAGATATGCAGGTAGATATCGTCATCAATGTGCAAGGGGATGAGCCTTTTATCAACAAAACAGCTTTGAGTCAGCTTCTTGAAGTGTTCAAAACTGATGATAAACAACTTAT
>Ga0102927_1000174_pt1 | contig 14549 bp, 10 predicted proteins | sample SalPon1_A_H2O_MG_FD_78208 | JGI IMG/M metagenome (GOLD analysis project Ga0102927, IMG submission 78208) | Salt pond water microbial communities from South San Francisco under conditions of wetland restoration - Salt Pond MetaG R1_A_H2O_MG | ecosystem: Environmental > Aquatic > Non-marine Saline... | reverse complement strand
TTTCCCAATTAATGTCAATGGCTGTTGAAGATGCTAATAAATTTACAGAAAACTATTTATCTCCCGGCAATAACGCACTTGGTTTAAATTTGAGCAATGCCTGGTTTAACTCTGCAAAAGCCAAAACATTAGGTAATTTTGAAATTTCTTTAATTAGCAACATATCATTAGTGAATGATGATCAAAGAACGTTCATGTTAAATGAAGCAGATTACGAAATGTTACGATTTCAAAATGGCCCCAGCAGACAATTAGTAGGAAATGCTTTAGGAGAAAATAATCCTGACATTGGTGCTAAAGCTGTATTTGAAAGAAATGGCATCCCAGCAGAAGTAGATTTTGATCTTCCGCAAGGCTTAGCTAACAGTGGTTTGAACTTTGTGCCCGGTGCAATGATACAGGCTAGTGTTGGTTTAATAGCCGGCTTTGAAATTAAGGGAAGGTATTTACCGGAAGTCAAGTATGATGATATTAAAGCTAAGTTATTTGGCGTGGGCCTAAAGCATGAATTTACGAGCTGGCTACCCTTAAATGAAGATTTCCCATTCTATATTTCAGGATTTATAGGCTATAATAATTTTAATACTTCACTAGAAGTAAAAACAGATTACGTTGTTGAAAATGATCAACAGTGGTTTGATTCAGACATCAACTCATGGAACTATTCAGCATTAGTATCTACTAAATTTTCTACATTTAATTTTTATGGAAGTATAGGATATATAAACACAACGTCAACATCAGATATGATAGGAACATATCGAATAGATGCAGAATCGCTAAATGATCAGGTTTTTAAAGATCCTATTTCTATCAGCTCTAATGCAAATAGTTTACAGGCAGTATTGGGTTTTAAATTAGATATTGGTTTTTTTAAAGTAAATGGACAATATAGTTTTCAGAAATACAACACCCTAAGTTTGGGTTTAAATTTTGAAATTTAATAATTAAAATATAATAATATGAAAATAACAGTAGTAGGCGCCGGAGCAGTTGGCGCAAGTTGTGCAGAATACATTGCTATTAAAGATTTTGCATCAGAAGTAGTTCTTGTGGACATCAAAGAAGATTATGCAGAAGGTAAAGCAATGGATTTGATGCAAACCGCATCTTTAAATGGATTTGACACAAAGATAACAGGTAGCACAAATGATTACACGAAAACCGCTAATAGTGAAGTAGCCGTCATCACAAGCGGAATCCCAAGGAAACCCGGTATGTCAAGGGAAGAGCTGATTAGCACCAATGCCGGTATCGTTAAAAGTGTTGCTGAATCAATTATAAAACACTCTCCGGATGTAACCATTATAGTGGTGAGTAACCCTATGGATACCATGACCTACTTAGCACATCAATCTTTAAACCTGCCCAAAAATAAAATTATAGGAATGGGCGGAGCTTTAGACAGCGCACGATTTAAATACAGAATAGCAGAAGCTTTAGATTGTCCGGCATCAGATGTACAAGGAATGGTTATTGGCGGACACAGCGATAAGGGAATGATTCCTTTAACTAGACATGCTACCAGAAATAGTGTTAATATCAGCAATTTCTTAAGCAATGAAAAAATAAAAGAAGTTGCAGCTGAAACACGCGTTGGGGGTGCTACCTTGACTAAAATGTTAGGAACAAGCGCCTGGTATGCTCCCGGAGCAGCTGTGTCTTCTATCGTTCAAGCTATCGCTTGTGATCAAAAGAAAATGTTCCCTTGTTCCACCTTATTAGAAGGTCAATATGACTTAGAGGATATTTGTATTGGTGTTCCGGTTATATTAGGAAAAGATGGCATTGAAGAAATTGTTGAGTTAGAGCTTGATGATGAAGAAAAGAACCTTTTAAAAGAAAGCGCCGAGGCTGTAAAGAAAACAAATCAATTACTATAAGTAGTAAATAAGATTAAAAAACTTGGGGAGTAAAGTATTTTCCCAAGTTTTTTTTATGGTTATACAATAGAAAATTGCCATTTCTTTAGCGAAACCCTATATTTGCGCGAATTTTATAAAATATCGTTAAAAAACATATCTAATGCAGAATAAAGGACTTATAAAAGTATTTGCCATTCTATTTGCGCTAGCTTGTATTTATCAACTATCGTTTACATTTATAACATCAAAAGTTGAAAGTAATGCTGAAAGCTATGCTACAAATAAAATAGAAGAATCAGAAGACAATTATGCGGAAAAAAGGAATAAAGCAGCTCAAAACTATTTAGACTCAATTGCAAATGAACCTTATTTTGCAGGCATTACTTATGCCGATGCGCAACAAAAGGAATTGAATAAAGGGCTGGATTTAAAAGGTGGTATTAACGTTACGCTTCAAATTTCAGTTAAAGATCTCTTGATTGGCTTAGCTAATAATTCTGAAGACAAAAACTTTAGAAAAGCCCTTCAAAATGCTGACAAAAGACTTTCTGAAAGTCAGGAAAATTATTCAAAACTGTTTTTTGAAGAATTTAATAAGCTTGATGGAAAATTAGCCTCTCCGGATATTTTTGCTAATAAAGAGCTCAGTGATGAAATCAATTTTAATATGACTAATGCTGAGGTTCAACCAATTATTGAGCAAAAAATTGATGAGAGCGTTACGTCAGCTTTTGAAGTAATAAGAGAAAGAATTGATAAATTTGGGGTAACCCAACCCAACATTCAAAGACTAGGGGACTCTGGAAGAATATTAGTAGAATTACCGGGCGCTAAGGATATAAAAAGAATTCAAAAACTGCTAAGAACAACAGCTCGATTAGAGTTCTGGCATGTTTATCAGGCTCAAGAATTTCAGCAATTTTTCCAAAAAGCTGATCAAATAGTAAAAAAGAAATTAAAATCTGACAAAGCACTAAAAAAAGACATAGATTCAACAAGCGTAGATTCAACATCTCAAGAATCAGATGATTTTGAAGACCTATTAGCTACTGAAGAAGATTCTGAAAAAGCTGATGAGAATAAATCCTTAATGTCGCTTTTGCAAGGCATTGGTAACCCTAGAGGTCCGGTGATTGGCACTTTTGCCATTAAAGATACAGCTCAGGTTAATCGATATTTACAATTTCCTGAGGTTCAACAATTGCTAAGAAAAGACAAGAAATTTGTTAAACTAAGCTGGGGTAAACCAGTTGATGAAAGTGAATTCATAGACCTATATGCCTTAAAGAGCAATCGAGAAAATAATCCACCATTAGACGGAAGTGTTATCGTTGATGCCGGTCAGGGTTATGATCAGGTAGGTCGTGTAATGGTGAATATGCAAATGAACGGTAAAGGGGCTAAAATTTGGGAAGAAATGACCGGAAAAGCATCTAAGCAAGGTACGCAAATAGCTATCGTATTAGATGATATCGTTTATTCAGCTCCAGGAGTTTCATCTGGTGCCATATCCGGTGGAAGAAGTCAAATATCAGGTGATTTTACCATTAAAGAAGCAAAAGACCTGGCTACCGTATTACAAGCGGGAAAACTACCAGCCAAAACAAAGATTATACAAAGTGAAATTGTAGGTCCTTCATTAGGAGAAGAAGCTATTAACAGTGGAATTTATTCATTTTTAATCGCTTTGGTCTTGGTGCTGATCTGGATGATTTTTTACTATGGTAAAGCGGGAGCATACTCTGACATAGCGCTCATTGTTAATATTTTATTCATTTTTGGTGTCTTAGCCGGTTTACAGGCGGTATTAACACTGCCGGGAATAGCCGGTATAGTATTGACCATAGGTATGTCAGTTGATGCTAATGTATTGATATTTGAAAGAATACGCGAAGAATTATACACAGGTAAAAAACAACCGCAAGCCATTAGAGATGGTTTTAAAAATTCACTTTCTTCTATTCTTGATGCTAATATAACAACGGGATTGACAGGATTGATTTTGTTAGTCTTTGGAACCGGGCCGATAAAAGGTTTTGCTACTACCCTTTTAATAGGTATTGCGACATCGTTATTTACAGCCATCTTTATCACAAGATTATTTATTGAAGCTTATAATTCTAACAATAAATTGCTGGAATTTGCTACAGCAGCAACCCGTAATTTCCTTAGAAATATTTCAAAATCATTCCTAAACAAACGTAAGATAGGTTACGCTGTTTCCGGAGCACTTATTGTTTTGAGTATTATTTCACTTTCTACGCGTGGCCTAAATGAAGGGATAGACTTTGTAGGAGGTAGAAATTATACAATTCGCTTTGAGCAGGCTGTTAACCCAACAGAGATTGCTAATAGCTTAGAGGACAAACTATCCGGTATTCAAGTAAAAACTTACGGATCAAATAATCAAGTCAAACTAAGTACCAAGTATAAAATTAATCAGCAAGGGGAAGAAATTCAGGATGAGATTCAAAATATCATCTTCAATGGTGTAAAGAGTCTACTTCCTGATGGCGTGACCTACGAAGAATTTAATGTTGGTGGCGATGACACAATTGGAATTATGTCATCAACCAAAGTAGGACCTACCATTGCAGATGATATTAAGACTGCATCTTTTTATGCAATTATCGGCTCATTTATAGTGGTATTCTTGTATATTTTATTCCGCTTTAGGAAATGGCAGTTCAGTGTGGGTGCTGTTGCTGCAGTAGTACACGATGTTATAATCGTACTAGGAATATTCTCAGCTACATATTCTTTTATGCCTTTTGATATGGAAATCAACCAGGCATTTATAGCAGCTATTCTTACGGTAATAGGTTACTCACTAAACGATACAGTTGTTGTTTTTGATAGAATAAGAGAGTTTTTTAATAAACATTCAAAATGGAAATTGAGTAAAGTAATAGACAATGGTATTAGCAGCATGTTAAGTAGAACCTTAAATACATCTTTTACTACATTAGTGGTGTTAATAGCTATATTTGCATTTGGCGGAGAGAGTATCAGAGGTTTTATGTTTGCGCTAATTATAGGGGTTATCGTTGGTACTTACTCATCAATTTTCATAGCTACGCCTATCATGTATGATACGGCTAAAAAGAAAGGCATCGACCTTAAAGACAAAGAAGAGGAGGAAGAAAAAGCGCCTGCTACTTCTTAAGTTAAGCCTATAGTTACATTTAAGTGAATGGCTGCTAAGTCATTCACTTTTTTTTTGCCACAATTGTTCAGCTTCTTGTAAATCTTTAGGTGTGTCAATACCGATGCTTGGCACGTCAGTTTTGATCATCTGAATGGTTTTTCCATTCTCTAAATGCCTGATACACTCAATAGCTTCAGCTTGCTCTAATATTCCTTTAGGAGAATGATAAAAGTCTATTAGAGCTTGCTTTCTAAAAGCATAAATACCTATATGCTTATAGAATTGTAGTTGGTCAGTATCTTTTCTTAAATAGGGTATTGATGATCTGGAAAAGTACAACGCCTGGTTTTTCCTATTCACAATAACTTTTACGTTATTAGGATTTTCTATTGCATTAGCATCATAAATCGGCATCATTAAAGATGCGAGATCAATGGATTCATCCAGATCTTTTTTAAATAAATCTATCAATTTTAAAAGGTCTTGCCTATTGGTAAAAGGTTCATCTCCCTGAACATTGATAATGATATCAGCTTCAATTTGATCAGCGACTTCAGCAAGCCTATCAGATCCACAATCATGTTCCTCCTTACTTTTTAAAATAGAAATTTCAAAAGTTTTAAATCTATTTTTTATACTATCACTGTCCGTTACTATATGAATTTCATCAAAAAGTTCCATATTAGAAACTGCTTCATAGGTTCTTAGCAAAATGGGTTTTCCGCAGAGGTTTTCCAGCAATTTACCTGGAAATCGGCTGGAATCATATCTTGCGGGAATCATAGCTACTACTTTCATGCTTGTTTTTTTTATTCTACAATAGTATCGGTAGTGAAAAAATCATCTTTAAAACCGATGAGATATAATTTATTTTTAGTTCTTGTGATAGCTGTATAAAGCCACCTAAGATATTCAACACTTATTCCATTAGGCAAATAGGGTTGTTCAACAAATACGGTATTCCACTGACCTCCTTGAGATTTATGGCATGTAATTGCATAACTGAATTTTACTTGCAAAGCGTTGAAATACGGGTTTTTCTTTACGCTTAAAAACTTCTTGTAATTAGATTTAAGATCAGCATAATCTTTCATAACTTCCTGATAAAGCTTGTTGTTATCTTCATAGCTTAAGGAAGGAGATTCTGATGCCAGGGTATCTAATAACAGCATGGTTTCAAAGGATTTCATCTGTGGATAATCTACCATTCTGACCTTTGTCCGGGCGAATCTAAAACCATAAAGCTCTTTTATATCGTAGATTTCTAAAACTTCAATGATATCTCCATTAGCTATAAAGCCGGCTTCAGAATATGGCTTAATCCAGAAATAATTATTCTTTACAACCATAAGGTAATCACCGGGTTCAAGTTCTCCTTCACGCTGTAAAATACGAGATCTGATTTGCTGATTATAGAGATTAGCTCTTTTATTTGAACGAACGATAAAGGCTGTGTTTTCATGCCCATCATGGTCATAAGCATCTTGAATAGCATCTAAAATCTCATACCCGTCTATTAATCTAATAAGGTCGTTTTTTTTATGAAGATCAAAGGCAAAACTATCTGGTTTTTCTTTATTAATAGAATTTCTGATAAGTGTAGCATTAAGCAAAACATCACTTTCCTGTGCTTGCCTGACCACTTCTTCAAGCTGAATTTCTGTTACGCTCATTTGAAACTGGCCTTCTAATGTAGCTCTATCTAGTGCCGGGCTAAGATTAGACTTGACCGGCGGTAACTGGGCTAAATCACCTACTAATATCAATTTGCAATTTTCACCGGAATAAACATACTGCAGCAAATCTTCCAGTAAAGATCCTTTTTTAAACAATTCTACACCTTCAGGTAATCCGGGAATCATAGAAGCTTCATCTACTATAAACACCGTATCTTTATGCTTGTTTTCCTGTAAAACAAAATCTACATTACCTTTGCTGTTTTTTTGAGGATAGTAAATTTTTCTATGAATGGTTTGCGCATTTTTACGACTATAATTAGACATAACTTTTGCTGCTCTTCCGGTTGGTGCAGCGAGAATGCTTTTTTTATTGATCTTAGGTAAATTTTTTACTAATGTAGAAAGGGTGGTTGTTTTACCGGTGCCGGCATATCCTTTTAATAGAAAAACCTTATCATCTTTTTTATCAAACAAAAATTGAGTTAAAAGATCTAAACATTCATCCTGTTGATAAGTGAGTTCAAAGCCAAAGTCTTTTTTAAGATGATGATTAAATGTATGAAAATCCATAATAATAACTTAGCTCAAAGATAAGATGAAATTTAAGTATAAAACTTTCTTAAATAAAAAAAAATTGTAGATTTGTTTTGTGTTTAACCAAATTAAAACAAACTAATGAAAGTAGTTATCACAATCTTATTATGGATAGGTATTGTAATTTTAGGATATTACAACTATAAAGCCATTTGGGGTCCGGTAGAATTCAATAAAGTTAAAAAAGAACGTTATGAGAAAGTAATTGACAAATTAAAACATATTCGTAACGCTCAATTAGCGCACAGAGAAATCATAGGTGGTTTTGAATCAGACTTCAATGGATTAATTAAATTCATTGACACCGCTGAATATACCATTACGCAAAGGAGAGATTCTTCAGTATTAGATAAAGAATTTCAAAAAACTTACGGCGTTGATAAATATGTAGAAAAAACATTTATTGATACATTAGGGACTAAAAGTGTTGCCGATTCTTTATTTGACAGCCCGGAGCAATACCAAAATATGAAATATGTTCCATTTACTGATAATGAAACTTTTCAGATGGAAGCAGGAACTATAAAAGTAAAAGACAATGATGTTTCGGTTTTTGAAGTAAAAGTTAATAAAAGAAAAATTTTATCAGATTTAGATCAAGATTTAGTTGCTCAAGAAGAACAAACCGTTTCTGTAGATGGTGTTAACGGAAAATATATAAAAGTAGGTTCTATGGAGCAAGTAAATACAAAAGGAAACTGGCCTAAAAACTATGGCAAAAAGAAAAAATAATTTAGAAAAAACTAATCATAAATTATCCATCTTGACTTCTCAAGGTGGATTTTCTTTTTTGGTTCATTCTGCCGATGAGATATTAAAGTTAAAGCATCAATCCTGTAAAGCTAAATCGCCGGAAGACCAAATAGAAAACATCAAAAAAGTGATAGATGATGAATTTATAATTAATCATCAAATTGATCAAGCTCAACTCATATTTGATAATGCATTATTTACTAATGTTCCGGATACTTATTTTGACAAAGATCAAGCGCCTCATTATCTAAAATATAACACTGAACTCTTAACTGGTGATTTTATTGATTATGATGAAATAACACGTCAAAATCTAAAATTAGTTTATATACCTATAATGAATATATATACCTACTTAGCTGATAAAATAGGTAATGTGGGTTATCAACATCAAATGAGTGCTTTTCTCAAATGCATTCATCCTGACCAGACAAAAAAAGAGAGCATATTTATCAATTTATATTTTGACAGCTGTTATATAATAGCTTATTATGAAGGAGGATGTCACTTAGCAAACCGATTTGAAGTGCAAAACGATGAAGATGCTGCCTATTATCTGTTTACGGTAATTGATCAATTAAAGTTTGACAGAGAAAACCTGCAGTTAATGCTCAGCGGATTTATTAATAAAGAGGATCAGGTGTACAAATATTTTTATGATTACATAAGAAATATAAAATTTTACCAACTTTCATTTCCGACTGATCATTTTTTACATAATGCGATCAGCCACAAAGAAACCAATATTGCATGTCATTATCATTTAGAATAATATCTGGGGCTTTAGGAGGCAGGATACTTCAAGCTCCTAAAAACCTTCCCGCTAGACCAACTAAAAATCAGGTAAAAGAAAGCCTTTTTAATATATTACAACACAGGCTTGAAATAAGAAATTTAAAAGTCTTAGATTTATACTGTGGCTTGGGTTCTGTTAGTTTTGAGTTTGCTTCCCGCGGAGCTAGCGTTGTTTGTGTTGATCATAATCCCGGTTGTATCAAATTTTTAAATGAATCGGCTGAAAAGCTCAATGCAGAAATAATTTCTTATCAGGAAGATGCTTTTAAATTTTTAGACACAAAACCATTAGCCTATGATTTAATTTTTGCAGATCCTCCCTATGATATCGCAGCAGAAGATTATCAATTTCTCATCGATAAGGTTTTATCAAACAACAATTCATTTAAGGGGCTACTAGTTATAGAGCATTCCCCAAAAATAAAAATCAACCAATCGAATCATTGTATAGACAGCAGAAAGTATGGAAGTTCTTGTATAAGCATTTTTCAAAAGCCAGACCAATCTGAGTAATTAAACTATTTTTGCAGTTTAATTTTATATATGAATTACGTTTTACTAGTCTTAGGTTTTATATTGTTAGTATTAGGTGGCGAATATTTGGTACGCTCATCAGTAGCATTGTCATTTAAGTTAAAAATCAGCAAAATGGTGATTGGGCTGACGGTTGTTTCTTTTGCTACTTCAGCTCCGGAATTACTTGTTAGCCTTCAGGCTGCCTTTGATGATTTTAGCGATGTTTCTTTAGGAAACGTTATAGGTTCAAATATTGCTAATATTGGGCTGGTATTAGGATTATCATCCATGTTAACAGTTATTGCTGTTGAAAAAGATTTTTATCAGGTCAATTGGCCGGTTATGTTGGTTTTAAGTGGCTTGTGTTATTTTTTCTTATGGACAGATTCAACCTTAGCTCGTTGGGAAGGAATAGTATTCGTCATTATTATTGTGGGTTATATTATATATTTATTAAATAGTCCTAAAATAAGTACCATCCCGGAAGAGGCAGACGAGCAACTCAAGCAAACCTCAAATTTTAAAGTCATTATCTGGCTTTTATTAGGAAGTGCGGGCTTATATTTTGGCTCTGAATGGCTGGTTGATGGCGCAGTAGGCTTGTCAAATTCATTTGGTGTGAGTCAACGTGTAATCTCCGTTTCCATTATAGCAGTAGGCACAAGTGTACCGGAATTAGCGGCATCTATCATGTCTATCATAAAAGGTGAAAAGTCTATTTCGTTAGGAAATTTAATAGGTTCTAACATCTTTAACATAGCATCAGTTTTAGGAATTACGGCCATATTAAGACCTATCAAATTAGAATCTACTGAAATATTGAGCAATGATATTATTTGGATGGTTGCCATTGCGGCAATCACCCTACCCTTAGCCTTAATTAAGCCCACTAATCAGTTTAACAGATGGAATGGTTTTTTATTATTTATAGGCTTTGTTATTTTTAACGTATTAGCTTACTACAGCTAAAAAAACATAGGTTTGTTTATGATATGTTGATTTTTTTTTAAAATCACCCCCTGTTTAAGACAGGGTTATCAACGAAAAAAGCATACTTTTGCTATCAATAAATAATTATATTATGGCAAATATTCGATTTAATGCACTAAAAGAAACGCTTAACAGGAAACCGGTTGAAATAACTTCAACACAACGTAGATCTGAAATTTATGGAGAAAATGTCTTCAATCATTCAGCAATGCGGCAATACTTAACAAAAGATTCTTTAAAAGGAATAGAACAAGCTATAAAGAAAGGAACTAAAATCAACCGTGAACTGGCTGATCAGATTTCAACAGGTTTAAAAGAATGGGCTATAAAAAAAGGAGCTACTCATTACACACACTGGTTCCAACCGCTTACCGGATCAACCGCTGAAAAACATGATTCATTTTTTGAGCCCATCGGCGATGGTGATAGTATAGAAAAATTTAATGGTGAGCAACTTGTTCAGCAAGAACCGGATGCTTCCAGTTTACCCAATGGTGGTATTAGAAATACTTTTGAAGCCAGAGGTTATACGGCCTGGGATCCAACTTCACCGGCTTTTGTTTGGGGTTCTACCCTTTGCATTCCTACAGTATTTGTAGCTTATACTGGTGAAGCATTAGATTACAAAACCCCATTATTACGCTCACTTCAGGCGTTGGATAAATCTGCTACTGCTGTGGCAAAATATTTTGACAGAAAAGTTACTAAAGTTAATGCAACTTTAGGCTGGGAACAGGAATATTTTTTAATCGATAAAGCACTGGCCGGCTCCCGTCCTGATTTAGTTATGGCTAATAGAACCTTAATTGGCCATGCACCGGCTAAAGGTCAACAATTAGATGACCACTACTTTGGCTCTATTCCCACGCGTGCCTTAAACTTTATGCGTGACCTGGAGTTAGAGTCTATCCGTTTAGGAATACCCGTTAAAACCAGACATAACGAAGTGGCTCCAAATCAATATGAATTAGCGCCGCTTTTTGAAGAAGCAAATCTTGCTGTAGACCATAACTCCCTATTGATGGATTTGATGGATAAAATTGCAGAACGTCACAATTTTAAAGTTTTATTACATGAAACCCCTTTTGAAGGTATTAATGGTAACGGAAAACACAATAACTGGTCTATGGCAACAGATACCGGTTCTAATTTGTTAAGCCCGGGTAAAACACCGATGAAAAACCTTCAATTCTTAACCTTTTTTATCAACACAATTAAAGCTTTTCATGATTATGAAGAAATCGTAAGAGCTACCGTGGCTTCTTCATCAAATGATCATCGCTTAGGGGCTAATGAAGCTCCTCCGGCAATCATGTCAGTATTTATCGGTTCTCAGCTAACACAAGTATTAGATGAACTGGAGAAAGTAAAAGATGGAAAATTATCGCCTCAAGAAAAAACAGACCTTAAGTTAAACGTAGTTGGTAAAATACCTGAGATTCTACTAGATAATACTGACAGAAACAGAACTTCACCTTTTGCCTTTACAGGAAATAAGTTTGAGTTAAGAGCCGTAGGTTCTTTAGCTAATTGTGCTGACCCAATGACAACACTGAATGCCATCGTTGCTAAACAACTTAAAGATTTTAAAGTAGAAGTTGATCAGTTAATAGCTGATAAAAAACTTAAAAAAGACGATGCTATTTTTAATGTATTGCGAGAATACATTAAGCAATCAAAAAACATTCGATTTGAAGGTGATGGATATGGCGAAGCCTGGGAAAAAGAGGCGGCTAAAAGAGGATTGAGTAATAACAGAAACACTCCGGAAGCACTTCAGGCTAAGATTAGCAAAAAAAGTATTGATCTTTTTTCTGAACTCAACATCATGAACGAGGTAGAAGTAAAAGCACGCTATGAAATAGAAATGGAAGATTACGCTAAGGAAATTCAAATAGAAGGTAGAACTTTAGGAGATATTGCACGTAACCACGTTATTCCAACTGCTTTAGAATATCAAAATAAGCTGATAGAAAACGTTAAGGGAATGAAATCTATTTTTGATAAAGAATATGAAGAAATGTCTAAAGAACAACTAAATATCATCAAGGAAATTTCTGATCATGTAAGTAAAATAAACAAAAATGTAAATGAAATGATTGAAGCTCGAAAAAAAGCCAATCATATTGAAGATGCTACAGATTGCGCTTATCAATATTGTAACAACGTCAAACCGTATTTTGATATCATTCGATACCATTGTGATAAATTAGAGCTGATCGTTGATGATGAGATATGGCCACTTACTAAATATAGAGAAATGATCTTTACAAGATAAGTTTAGTTAATACAATAAAGCTATAAAAAAGTCCCGATTTTATCGGGACTTTAATTTAACTAACCAATCTATTATGAAAAAACTTCCTTTGAAGTTAAACAAAATTACAATTATTTTTTATACTATTTTAGCTTAATCATATATTTTTTTAATTTTAACATTCTAAGGCTTTAGTTTTTATTTTCATTTAAATATTTCAAGAATAATTCTCTGGGAATTTCAGTAGCTCCCAAGCTTTCTAAGTGCTTAGTATATATCTGACAATCAATAAGCTTTACACCTTTCTCCTCTAATTTTTTAACAAATAATATAAAGCCGTATTTTGAGGCATCGGTGCGTTTAGAAAACATACTTTCTCCACAAAACGTCTTTTGCTCTTTTAGCAAAATCCCATATAAGCCACCTACTAAATCATTTCCTGACCATACTTCTACAGATTTTGCAATTCCTTTTTCATATAATGTTATATAAGCTTGGCGCATGCTTTTAGTAATCCAGGTTCCCACTTGCCCTTTTCTATCAATATCAGCACAGGCATCAATAACATCAGGGAAAGCTTTATTATAAGTAACCTTAAATCGCTTTTGATTAAAATGCGTTTTCATAGACTTTGACACCTTAAGGTCTGGTGGGAAAAGTACCATCCTGGGATCAGGAGACCACCACAATATAGGTGAATTTTCATCAAACCAAGGAAATATACCGTTTTGATAAGCTAATAAAAGTCTTTCTGCTGATAAGTCACCTCCAAAGGCTAACAAGCCATGCTCATCTGATAATGTAGGATGGGGAAACATCAGATCATCCGTTAGTTGATACATATATTTAAAATTTCAAATGAACAAATTTAACCCAAAATTACAGGAAACATTTGCTTAGGCTATAGCTCAACTAAATAATATTTTTTTTTATTATTGTACGATTAAAATCAATAAAATCTATGCTTTATCCTTATGATGAGCGAGTTGAGCTGCTTAATTTTATAATACCTTGCTAAAGTAGGTGTATGATAGAAGACTAATAAATGGCTTTTATAAAATTTATTTAGTTCATATTGAGTTATTTGAGTCTTGATTCTTTTATCTTGAATCTTGAGTTTCCAATCTTGAATCTCATATCTTAGTCGGAAACGACTAACTTTTTTTCTAAAAATTGGTTAAAAAAAGTAGGGCTTATTGTAAATCAATTGTTATATAACAAACATGAAAATAATATCAACATGAAAAACTTAGGAAAAATAAGTACGATCAGCCTATTAGTGGCTACCTTATTCACCGCTTGTAGCGATGATGACACCAACTTAACACAAGATGCCAATTCACCAAATGGTGAATTAACCATTAAAGCGGTGAGCGGATTAAACAGTGCTCGACCAAAAGATAATGTTTCAATCGATCAATTTATGATCAACATCAGAAAGATTGAATTTGAATATGCGGAAGGAAATGGTACGCAAGGAGCCGTTCTTGGAAAAAGTGATGATGATAACGATTCAGACAATGAAGAAACCTATTTGAGCTTTGATGAACTGCCAGTAGAGATCCAGAACTATATCAATACCAATCATCCGAACGATCCCTTCTGTGAAGCAGAGATGGAAAACGATGCGGACGATCCTTACTTATATGAAGTGGAACTACAAAGCGGACTGGAGCTGTATTTTAAGGCCGACCTATCCCTTTATGCGAGCGAGCAGGATGATGAACCTTGTGGTTCTGATGATGACGAAGGTGTAGATGATAATGATTATGGTAGTGATGATGAAGTGAACTTAGCCGGTCCGTTCGAGTTAGACCTCAGCCAGGGAAGCACGACGGTTACCAACGTCAACATCCCGGAAGGTGTTTATGAAGAAGTAGAATTTAAAATGGACGTCAGTTCAAATCCATCTAGTGAACTTTATCAAAAATCTATTTTATTAAGCGGCATGA
>Ga0102927_1000172_pt1 | contig 14728 bp, 16 predicted proteins | sample SalPon1_A_H2O_MG_FD_78208 | JGI IMG/M metagenome (GOLD analysis project Ga0102927, IMG submission 78208) | Salt pond water microbial communities from South San Francisco under conditions of wetland restoration - Salt Pond MetaG R1_A_H2O_MG | ecosystem: Environmental > Aquatic > Non-marine Saline... | reverse complement strand
GATTGCGGGTATTTTTGGTATTGGTCAAAAACCCACGGGCACGAAAGACCCCTTTGGTTTACGGCGGGCGGCTTTGGGCGTGCTGCGGATTATGATTGAGCAAGATTTGCGGCTGGACTTGGCGGATTTACTTGATCAAGCCGCAACGCAACTCAGCGCGCAACTGGGAGAAAAACCCGATCAACAAGCAGCGTTAGATTATATTCTGGAACGTTTGCGGGCTTATTACCAAGAGCAAGGCATTAATGTGGAGCTTGTCGAAGCCGTCGCCACGCTTAAACCCACGCAGCCTGTAGACTTTGATCAACGCGTCAAGGCGGTGGCTGCGTTCCGCAAACTACCGGAAGCGGAAAGTTTGGCAGCGGCGAATAAGCGTATCAGTAATATCTTGAAAAAAGCGGGCGACGCTATTCCCGCTCGTGTTGACACGCACTTGCTACAAGAAGCTGCCGAACGCGACTTGCACGCCGCTATCGAAGCGCAACAAGCGATTGTCGAGCCTTTGTACGCCGCTGGCGATTATGAGCAAGCGCTACAATCCTTAGCGAGCTTACGTGAGCCAGTGGATCGCTTCTTCGACGAGGTGATGGTCATGGCTGAGGATGAGGCTTTGAAAAATAACCGCTTGGCTTTGCTGAATCAGCTTCGGGGCTTGTTTTTGAGAGTCGCAGATTTGTCGGTGTTGTAGGTAGAGCTTGGATATTGAACTCCCCTCTGAGTTGATTGAGGGGAGTGGCTAGCAAGAATTATGTTTCAATCTTCATCAGAGTCCACGCCTAAGAAAATCGGCATAACAGGGTCAGTGCGAGATAACTTAGGAAGTAAGTCATTTAATTTTCTGTGATCCTCTATAGGAATTAGCCCCCATTCTAATAGCGCAGCAACGTACCCCCCCCATGCAATACTCGCATCCTCCAATAAGGTTGGGTTCTGGCAAACAGCCAAGTGTTCTTGAATCCTTTGTTCAAGCTCTTGATATTCAGGTTTTTGATCCATTACTGCCTCCGTAGCTCTGCCTTTTGTTTGAAGTTGATGCATATGCGCACCTGTCTTAATGGCCTCAGTTGCACCGAACTTAATCAACCGCCCCTACAATACCAATCAACACCAATATGGGTAAGCCATTTAGCAATAAGACACCGCCGAGCAAAATACCAATGCACAAAGTATCTCGACTAAGCTGCAATGGTCGTTTTTTAAAAAACCGATGATAAATGACAGAAAATAGTGCTATTACAGGGGCACTTAATAAAAGCCAAGTATTCAAAAAAAACAAGATATTCAAGCCGAAATTGAGTGGTTCTGGTAGCGTAAACGGATCAGGCGCAATTGATTGACGCACATACACCCTATAAAACACCATTCCTACTGTAAGTGCTAAAGCAGACAACGTAGCAGGCAAAAAAACAAGCGCCCAGTAGCTCCGGTACTTTAGTGAATACAACAATATCCCTAAGCTAAGCAGTATGAAGATAACTAAATTCAAGCCTGTGCTAAAAGGCGCACTTAACGCATTATCACCCAGCGTAAAAACCAGCAATCCGAAAGGCAGCGGGGATAAACACAACAGAAACTGACCACTACTCAATCGCCATGTTAGCTGTTTTTTTAGTAGAGCATGTAAGCCTCCAATAAGAAATAGGCTTAACAGCGTTAAACTTAAAAGGAAAATCATAGCACGTGTTTATAGCCTATAAAGCCGTCGCATCAATCAACACATTGATCGTCTCATCAGGAAAAGCTTGGGAAACTTGTTTGAGTTGCTGAGCGAGAGCTTCATGGTCCGCTTGGGCGAGCATGCCTGTTAAGGTAATAGCAACAAAGGGATGTGAGCTAGATTGCTTAGTCGTGACGGTAATACCATGATGTTGTGCTTGCATAACTAACTCCAGAAACCATTGATCGCTAGAGTATAGTCAAGCTGAATGGGTTAGGCTTAGTCAGCTACCGATTCTGACGCAAACCCAGGCAGTTTACCTTCTTCTCCCAAACGCACACTGCCATCACTTTGGGGCGAGCCAAGCAGACTTAAGACATTAGCAATATTCGCGGGTGCTTCGCCAGAGGGCTTTAAAAACGCCTCGAAGTTATAACGGCCATCCTCCATGACAGCAATCGTACCATCCAAAACTAAGGCCGACTCACGCGACTCTAAGGCAATGTCTAAGGCTTGCTCAGCTTGCTCGGCCTCACGTATTTGCGCTCGGTACTCGCCTCCCAAATTTAGCTCGCCCGCAATAGGCGCTTGCACCACCGCATCACGCCAAGTGACATCACCACTTGCGACAGGGACAGTGTCTCGGTTCCAAAAAATCTGCTCAAAGCGCCCTTGCAAAGCCCCCGCTAGCTGCACATTAAACTCCTGCACAGCGGGCACCTGCGCCGCTACATCACCCGCCGCAGCATCTAAATTAAGTGGCTCGCATTTCAAGTTATTAAACAAGGACACACCACACTCGCCGGTGACTTGCACAGATTGCTGTACTTGCGCATTCACATCAGCACCCAAATAACCTTGCAGCAACCACATAGGGCGAAAGGTCCAATACAGATCGTCAATCCGCCATTGGGGCGTGGTGAGGCGCTGGATTTCACCTTTCCACACCGTTCCACTGACGCCAGCGAACTGCATCTCTGGAGCGACACGAATAATTTGTTGTACCAGAACGGGCAACGGAGCCAGCACAGCTAATGAAATAAAAAAGCTGCCTGCCCCAGCCAGAACCCAAGTGATTTGTTTTTTCATCGTTCCAACGTCAGATTAGCGCCGGTTAGACCTGCCTGGTCAGCCGGAGTTAACACCATGCCGGTGACATAGATGCCGTAACGTGTCTCCAGTTCCCCCATGAACTGAACCAATTGATCAAACTGCGCCCCTTCTAAGCGAAGGCTCGCATTATCCCGTGCGCGGGCTTCCGAACGCACGAATACATCTTTATCATCTAAATTGTATTTTTGCAGTAACTGAACCGCTAAGATTTCCACATTATCATTACTGCGCTCCACTTGCGCTTGTTCTACATTGCGCAAACTATCTACTTCATTTTTGGCTTGTTGCAAGTAAGTATAATCATCAGCCAGACCAATTAACTCATTTTGCAAACTCAGTTTATAAGCCATCCAAGGCCGCCACACGACTAACCAAAGCAATAGCGCCAATAAAACGCCGCCACCTAATAATAATAAATAACGCTCGCGCTCAGACAGCGCTAAAAACCAATCTTTCACGAGGCCACCTCTAAAATTAACTCTGCCCAGCGCCCGTCATTATCCGTGCCCGCTTCCATTTGTACCTCATAACCGAGCTCTTCAGATAATTGTTTTTCTAACTTACTCGGTAACTGCAAATTATCGGATTCAAAGCGAATCGCCAGCTTGCCATTGCGTACCGTAATATTCGTAATATCAACCGCCGCTTCCTTCTGAAAAGTTTCGGCCACTAAAGACATGTAAGGTAAGGGGCTATCCTTGCTGCCCGACCGACCCTTTTCTTGTTGTAATAACTGCAACTCTGAATTAGTACGTCCCCGTAAACTCGTCACGCTAATATTCTTAACCTCTGGAAAAATCGACTGAAACAGTGCCACATTACGCTGCTCAGCCGCCGCGACTTCTTGCTGTAATTTAAACGTTTCCACAGCTTGCAGCCCTAATAAAATAGCAACCGTTAAAACCGCTAAGGCCGCCGCCGCTCGCCAGCGCTTCCAGTGGCGATTGAACGTCGACATACTTTTGTCTTGATAGCCACTGAGCAAGTTTAAACCAATACCAGCTTGTATGCTGTTTTGTAGGAGCTGTTCTGGCTGCGAAGAAGGTAAAATTTGCATTTCAGCCGGCCACGCGGTTTCCTGATCGGCATCCAAATGAATAGCAGGCTGTACCGTGTCGTCACTACCGTCAGTGTCGGCATCGGCGAATAAATCTTCGACTAATAAAGGCGCCACTTCTGCCGCACAATTAAAACCACTGCGCACACCGTCACGTACCCAAGCCTGCCCTTCACGAATCCAAACCGTAGGAAAACCATCGTCTTCCCAAGGAAGTGCAAAAATATCAGGCAAAATATAGCGGGCGCGCATTTTATGTTGCTTGAGCACATTCATCCATACTATTAAGCGTTCCCGCTCAATCACCGCCACATCTAGCTCGCCCTGCTCACCCGCGCTTTGTGCTACGAAATGTTGCTCTTCAACATCCCCCGCTAAACTTTCTTCTAACGCAAAAGGTAAGGCTTGCTTTAATTGGCGACTATTTTGGGTCACTAAGACCGTGTGGGTGAGCAAGACATCTTGCGTCGGGATCAATAAGGTAATGGGCTGGCCAGCGGCTAGCTCGCTAACACGCTCCCAGTCGCCGTATTGCCACTCGCTCGCTACAACACTCTCTGCCAAATGCGTGTAGGCAAACTGTGTATCATCTGGACTTTGTAAACGCAGGATCAGCATAATATTCCATTAGAAAATAATATCTGTATTTGTTTTTTTAGGGACGCGTGCAAATTGCCGCATTATGACATGAACCTTTCCGTCTGAGTCACGAAATAACACACTATTCAAAAAAAGACGACTTTTACCAAAGCGCACCTGACCACTCAGTCGAAAATAATTGGAGCTTACCCCCAAGGTACCGCGGGCTTTAGGATCAATATTAGGCACATTCGCATCTAATTCTTCCAAAGTGCGAATCGGTGCATTACGCCGCAAATCCATTAATGTTGTCACCTGCCCTGGTTTTAAACCCACTGCTAATAAAGCCTCGCTGCTAGCGGTGTTAATATTCAAAGCGGTTGGCGTGGGCAACGTAAACGCAAACGACTGTAGTTTTTGCAGCAGTTCCTCTTTTTCTTTATCCGGTATTGAACCCCAATCTAAAGCAGTCAACTCAGCAGGCGATGTCATAAACGCGTTGGCGGCCTCATAGGGCGGATCTTGCATTTGATAGGCGGGTGATTCCGCACTATCTGGGCTGGACAATTTATCATCCGCGTCGATCCAATCCAAAGTTTTAGCCGCTAAATCAGCCGGGATGCCCTGTGCTTGTAATAGCCGTTGATAAGCTTGTAGCAAATAATCGCGCGGTTTTTCTTCTTCACTATCATAAATATTATTAATATTAAAGTAACCCTGCATATCTTCTACGTTCGCTTGAATTTGCCCGACCGCATTCCCTTTTTCATCATCAATTTCAAAGGGTAACATTTCTCCTGCCCATAAATCGAAATTAGAGTCCCACTGATTTTCACTCATATCACGCCGCAACCATGCGCTCACCATATGCTCAGCAGAGTAAGCATATTGATAGGCTTGACCCATATCCTGGATATTTTGTGTCAGACGAATGCTATAACGTTGTTGCACGTAAATGGAGCTGGCCACGATAACCGCCAAAGCAGCAATCATTATGGCCATCAGCATCGCGACACCACGCTGACGACGACGCGGCGTTACAGAACGCAAACGAGACATGGAGGGCAAGTGACTAGAATGGATCATAAACCTCAATCAGGCTCAATCGGTTTTAAGCGCAAGGACAAAGGTATCCCCTCATCCGCGTGCAACTTATGATCATAAATCGTGGTATAAGCCATTACCGTACGGACATAGCGCCGTGTTTCATTGAACGGAATACTTTCCACCCAGCGATCAGCATCAATGTTTTCGTTTGGCGCCCATTTGGGAATGCGTCCGGGACCTGCGTTATAAGCGGCTGTTGCTTGCGCATAGTTGCCTGAGAAACGTTTGTACATATCGCGCAAATAAGCGCTGCCTAATTGCACATTGGTTTTAGGTTGCAAAATATCATTACGCCCCGACACATTGAGGCCTAATTTACGCCCTACTTCCCGCGCTGTCGCCGGCATGAGCTGCATTAAACCTAAGGCGCGAGCGCTTGACTCGGCTCCTTCATTAAAAGCACTTTCGCGCCGCATGACTCCTAAAACCCATGCCGGATTAACGCCGTGCGAGCGTGATTTTTCCAGCACAACATCTTCATATAATAAGGGGAAGCGCAAATCGACCACATTCCAATCGCGGGTGCGCGATACCGTCCAAATTGCTAAATTATGGTCGCCTTGACGCGCCGCTAATTCAGCCGCAGCCAGCATGCCTTCTTTATCCATATTTTCAAGCATGCGGAACCATTCACGCCGCGCCTTGCCACGCTCGCCTAAGGCAAGCCATTCTTCCCAGCGTTGCACGGCTGCTAGCTTATGCAAGCCTTCAATACGCTGATTACGATCAGGCGGTGCGGCTTGTAAACGTTCATAATCACGCCCTAAGCGATCCGCTGCCATAAAGCCATAAAACGTGGTATCGCTCGCAATTTGCGCATAAGCATTACGCGCTTCCTTGTCACGCCCCAACTGTTCTAAAGCCCGCCCTTTCCAATAAGGCCAAGCATCATCCTGGCTTTCCTCATCATCGGAAGCTTCTAAGTCATTCACTGCTTCAAGCACCTCTTCCCAGCGCCCCGTGCGTAAGGCTATACGCGCTAACCAAATGTTCCCTTCTGTGGTGCGGTGTTCGGCAGGAATCTTACGCAAACGCTCAAAACCCGCTTCATCATGTCGCCAAGCTTCCCAGCGACCGAGCTTGCTTTCAACTGCGCCTTTTTCGGCCGGTGTAAAGTCAAACTTTTGCTGTGATTCATCCCATAAACGAATAGCTGGTTGTAACTTTTTATCCGCAGCACGGTTTATACCATAAACAATGATTTCGCGGGCATGGGCAGAGTCTTCCTGCTCAAACACCTCATCCAAATGGCTACTCGGCGAACGGCGAACATTAGCCCACAATTCTACCAGTTTTTCATCTGAATCAGACAAATAAGCTGCTTGAATCTTAGCGACTGTTAAATAATTATTATCAATCAAACCCCGAATGCGATGCCAATAATCCTCTCTACTTAAAGCCTTGTTGTCGCGCAGTTGCTTTAATAAGCCATTGCAATCGGGCGGTAAATCATGATCAGCTGCATACCAAATCGCTTTACCTGCTTCTAAACCGGCCGTTTTTTGCCCTGTGGCGAATAAGGCTTCAGCACGATAACACTGTATGGCTTTGTGTTCTGGATGAGGAGGCACGAGCTTTAGCAAAGTCTTCCAATCGTCTAGATTAGATAAACGATTAGCTAAACGCACATAAATGGTATCACTCATTAAGGAGTGCGGATTTTTTTCGGCAAATTCAACTAACTTTTTATCCGAAGTATCTTCGAAATTATCCAGTAAAAACTCATACTCAATCCAAGGGTATAAAGGATAAGTTTTAAGTTTAGGCAGTTGAGCACGTTGCTCGCCGATATCGCCGTCTTGCACTTGAGCGTAGATGTCGCGAAATAAATCACGCTGTTGCTCAAGAGTAGCGGCCTCTGCAGTATTCATAGGCCCGTATGATACAAAGCTAAGTTGGGCAATAAGTACACCGTATTTCCAAAAACTGTTTGCTGCCATGATGATTAATGACTCTAAAAGGGTTTATATTATGCCTTGGATTCGTTGTTAATTTGGCTATGTAACAGTCCCAAATAACGCTGATAACGGCGTGGAGGCAAAGTGCCAACGTCTACCGCTGCTTTCACCATACATCCGGGTTCATGATAATGCGTGCAATTATTAAACTTGCATTGCTCAGCAAAGGACTGAAATTCAGGATAACCAGCTTGCAAAGATGGCACGGTTAAATCTACCAGGCCAAAATCACGAACACCGGGTGAGTCTAATAAAGCGCCACAATGAGGTCGTTGATAAAGATGTGCGGCGGTGGTGGTATGCCGTCCCTCACCCGTACCGGCAATATCGCCCACGCGAATATCTTGATCTGGCAATAAACGCCTTAACAATGATGATTTTCCGACACCTGACTGCCCTACAAAAATGGCAGTTCGTCCTTGTACATGCTCACACACGGCGGCAATATCACTCCCGTTCTCAGCCATTGCTTGAGTATGGAGCACAGCATAACCGAGCTGCACATATTCTTCCAGACACGCAAGGTCTTCTGCGTCAGCGTAGCGGTCACGCAAGTCGGATTTATTGAAAATAATTAAGACTTCGGCGGGCAATAAATGTGCAGTAATTAAATAACGATCAAGCAGCGCCCAGTTCGGTGTTGGCCGCCAACTGTTAACAATCAGCAGCAAATCGACATTAGCCGCAATAGTACGCATGCGCCCCCGCATATCAGGGCGGGTTAAGGCATTATGCCGTGGCAAAATAGCCGTGACCGTCGCATTGCCTTGTGCTTCGCGTTGCCATTGGACATAGTCACCGCAAGCGACGTGCTCTAGCTTGCGGCGCGTTGTACAACGAACACGTTCCCCCGTGCTACTTTCTAAGACTAGCTCAGCGCCATAGCGGGTAACAACTCGACCAATAGGATTTTCCTTCATCTGGCTATTGTGAAGGAAAACCAGCCTATTGCGAACCTTTTGTTATTGCTCTTGTTGGCTTTCTTTAAATTCAAGCCGCTCCGCACTCAGATTGAAATTGTTATCGCTCGGTGCGCTTGAATCACTGTTACTTTGCTGCTGTACAGGCGGAAACTTGTAGTAAGCTTGATTCAGCCAAGCCACCACGTCCAGAATTTGATCATCAAACCAGTTGGTGCTTAAGCGCGTATCACAGGTGCGCACTTGGCTTTCTAGCTCAGCTAAGTTGCTGACCTCACGCTCTGGGCGCGTAAACATGTCCGTACTATGACACTCCATACAGCGCGATGCTTCAAACAAGCGTTTGCCATTCAACGGGTCAGGCTCAGCCCAAGCCGCTTGATAGACCCCTAGTAAAAATAAAGCAGCAATAGGCAGAAAATTGGCTTTCATGATTATCCTCATTCGTTCGATTTTTGTAGCCCGTGCCTTTGCAAATGGGCGATACGGATCGCCGCAGGCGGATGGGAATCATAAAATGCGGAATACAATGGATCAGGTGTTAAGGTATTCGCATTTTCCCTGTAAAGACCGACTAAAGCGCTAATGAGTTCCGCAGTACTCGACTGGCGTGCGGCAAAAGCATCCGCCTCGAATTCATGCCGCCGTGATAAAATCGCCATTAGTGGACTAATAAAGAAAGTAAAGGCAGGACTAACCAGCATAAATAAAATCAAGGCCATATAATTTGAGGATTGACTCACGCCTAAACCTTGATAAAACCAGCTTTGCTGCATTAGCCACGCCAAAACGGCAAATCCAGTTAGCGTCATCAGCATTGAAAGCGCCATGCCTTTCACAATGTGTTTATGTTTAAAGTGCCCCAGCTCATGCGCTAACACAGCTTCCACTTGCGCGGGTGTTAAATGCTTAAGCAAGGTGTCAAAAAACACAATCCGCTTGTTTTTGCCAAAGCCGGTAAAATACGCATTACCGTGCGCTGAGCGCTTGGAACCATCCATCACAAACACGCCTTTGCTATTAAAACCTGTGCGCTCTAGCAGTTCTTGAATGCGCTTTGCCACGTCGCCTTCCTCCAGAGCTTCAAAGCTATTGAATAAAGGGGCTATAAATTTAGGATAAGCCCAAGTCATTAACAAAGAAAAAGCGGTTAAACCCACCCAAGCATATAACCACCATAAAGAACCGGCTGATTGCATCAGCCACAAGATAAAGAGCACTAACGGCACGCCCAACAAGACACTCAGTAAACCCGCTTTCAAGGCATCCATGACAAAGGTTTTCAAGGTGGTTTTATTAAAACCAAAGCGCTGTTCCAATACAAAGGTACGGTAAATGGAAAAGGGCAAGTCCAATAAGCCACCGATTAGCAACATGCTGAGAATCACAGCCGTTCCTGTTAATAGCGGCGGCCAAGCGACACTACGCCAAACTTGATCCAACCACTCCAGCCCCCCCCCTAAGGTCCATGCCAATATAATAAATAAGCCGACGACTAGCTCTATCCGCCCTAAGCGTCCGCGCGCTAAGGTGTAATCAGCCGCTTTTTGATGCTCATCTAAAGAGACTTTATCGGCAAAAGCGTCGGGCACTGCTGAGCGATGCCGGCTCACATGCTGTTTTTGCCGAAATGATAGCCATAGCTGTGTTGCCGTGGCTAGCAATAAAAAAAGTAAAAAAATGGAGGTAAATGTGTGCATAATGATCTGTTAATATTTCCGGTTGGCATAGTAGATATTACCGATTTTACCGAACTAAACGCGAGTATAAAAAAGCAATGGCTGAATCTCAGGAAAAGAAAGACCCACACCATCTTATTTGGATTGACTTAGAGATGACCGGGCTAGATACCCAGCATGACCGCATTATTGAGATTGCCACTGTGGTCACTGATAAAGATCTCAATATTTTAGCTGAAGGCCCAGTTATTGCTATTCAACAAACAACAGCCGTGATGAGCAATATGGGGGAATGGTGTCAACAACAACATGGTCAGTCGGGTTTAACTGAACGTGTTCGCGCTAGCCACTGGACAGAGCAACAGGCTGAACAAGCAACACTCCGCTTTCTAAGCCAATACCTTGAACCGAGTACATCGCCCATGTGTGGTAATAGTATTTGCCAAGACCGTCGCTTCTTAGCACGTCACATGCCCGAACTTGAGGCATTTTTTCATTACCGTAATTTAGATGTTAGCACCCTAAAGGAACTAGCCAAACGCTGGAGGCCAGGGCTAGCTGAACAATTTCACAAACAAGCCAGTCATTTGGCTTTGGATGATGTGTATGAGTCGATTAATGAACTAAAATTTTACCGCGAACACTTGCTCGCCGTATGAGTTATTTTCAGTAACGAATATAATCTGACTCAACGTTTAGGCTCACCAAACTGAGCAAGTTGCGCACACCTTCTTGCCAGCCGGCTGAGCCCTCTTGTTGAGTGCGGATAACATGCAACAAGCGAGAGGCTACCTTGCTAGGAAGCTCGACCTCTGCTTCCGCTTCATTGCGCACGATAATGGCAATATCGGCTGATAACAGCATGGCTTGATCGTCTGGTTGGTTGCCAATGGCGATAATAAAGGGCTTATATCCCCATTGTTGGGCGTACTCTGCATGTAAACTACGCATGGCATTGGCTTTGCCGGTACGGGCACTGACGCGTATAAAGCGCTCACATTGCCAGATATCCAACTCATACTGACGCAACTGTAGGGCAAACTGTTGCAAGCGCTCGGCGCTGTCTTGCCACAATAATAGCTCGCTAGCCCGACGCTGCCTTGCTTTGCGTGCACCCGCTAGATTTAAACTGGCTTCTACCGCAATTTCTTCAGCAGTCCAATCATGAAAGCCCCGAAAACAGTACACATGCTGTTCGCGCAAATCATCTAAAATCTGACAAATTTGATCATAGTCCAATCCCATGTAGCGCGTGCGCAAATCGCGTGGATAAGAAATTAGACTACCTTCTTCGGCCACTCTAGGGGCATCAAGTTGCAAGGCTTCTGCGACGCTCGCTAGTTCACGCGGTGTCAAGCTGCTATTCAAGATAACAGGCACCCCGTGACGCTCAAGCTGTGTCAGCAAATACTCCAAACTACGGCGCTCATTGGTTTGCAACAAGGCCTCATCCAACGCGCTAAAAATTAGCCATTGCCGCGGTGGTGGAATGGCCGCACTAATCATACTCGGTATCTTTCCAAATGCGTAATGCTGCGAACACATCAGACGGTGCCTTTAAATTACGTTTGGCAATGTCTTCTGCTTTCGCTATCACTTCAGGTATATGAACACGCAAAAAAGGATTTGTTTGAAACTCACCCTCTAACATAAAAGGAACTGTAGCCCGCCCCGCATCCAGTAAGCTCCAAGATGCAGTTAGGCGCTCGTCAATCTCTTGGTTCTTTGGCTCGACCCATTTGGCAAAACCAAGATTATCCACCGTATACTCATGGGCGCAGTACACCAACGTGTCGCTGGGTAACTCAGCCAACTTTTGTAATGACTCGAATAGTGCTTCCATACTCCCATCAAAGACGCGACCGCATCCAGCACCGAATAAAGTATCCCCGCAAAACAGACTTTCTTCACCATAATAAGCAATATGGCCGACTGTATGACCGGGTATATCCAACACTGCAAAACTTAGACCCAATGGCTCTAAATTCACGGTATCGCCTTCTCGCACAGGCTGCATAATATCAGGAATGGCCTCTTGAGCTGGACCATACACTTGCAGCTCTGGATAGGTAGCTAACAACTGCTTGACACCACCGACATGATCACGATGGTGATGCGTAATTAAAATGGCAATGGGCTGCATGTGCCGCTCATTCAATTCGTCTATCACGACTTGGGCATCCCCTGGATCGACAATCGCTGCGTATTTTCTTTCTTCGTTACTCAGTAGCCAGATGTAATTGTCGGTAAATGCTGGAATATTGATAACCTGAATCATGCCTTGCACCTCCCTCGTAAATTTGTGCTTCCTGCAATTTTCAATAGAATAGTCATCTTTCTATAATCGCATATCCACGAATTTACCACTATTTAAAATGTCTAGAGTGGCGTATTTATGAATAGCCCGGCAATTAATCATATCGTGTCTTGCACGATGGCAGCGGCTTCACATGTGCGCCATTATAATAGCGTTATTTTTGACACACTTTAAACGATAGATTGTTTCAATCTATCTATTACTTATTCTAAGACTCAAGCTGCCTGTAGCAGGCGACTTGATAGAATACCGATAATTTGCACAAAAATCTATCAACTTACAAGCCCTCTTGGGTTTGATCAATGCACAAATTTAGCCAACTGCTTGACTATTTGTGCCAAAATCAGCCCCCCAAATCACCAATCCATCCGCTTATACACTCGTGGGTTAAAGGACAGCCATTATGAAACAGGGACAACTCTATATTGTATCTGCCCCATCAGGGGCTGGAAAAACCAGTTTGCTCAATGCACTCAGAGGCCGTCTAAAATATGTCACTGTCTCTGTTTCTCATACAACCCGTCCAGCGCGCCCCGGCGAAAAAGAGGGTTGGCACTATCACTTTGTGAGTGTCGACACCTTTCAGACTGAAATAGCTGCTAATAATTTTCTTGAATACGCCCAAGTCTTCGACAACTACTACGGCACAAATCGCACCGGCGTTGAGCAACTGCTCGATGCTGGTAAAGATGTCATTTTAGAAATTGACTGGCAAGGCGCACGCCAAGTACGGGAAAAAACAGATGATGTTTTGAGCATTTTTATTTTGCCGCCCAGTCAAAGCACACTGGAAGAACGGCTCCGGGCACGCCAGCAAGATAACGAGGCGACAATCCGACGCCGCATGCGTGATGCCCGCAGCGAAATGTCCCATTATCCAGAATACGATTATCTGATTATTAACGATGACTTTGAGGACGCATTAGAAGAATTGCTCGCCATTTTTCGTAGTGGCCGCTTGCGGCTCAATCGACAGAGACAGCACCGCCAAGCTTTGCTAGATGCTCTAGTGAGTAACGATTGAACCGGCGCAGACACTGACGACACGCTCAAAGCTTAGTTTACCTTAACAGTATAACGTAAGCTAATCGCCTGCTCAGCACCCGGCTCTAAACGTTCTACATAAGTACGTAAGCTGGCCTGATTGGCTTGCTGCACAGCTTGTGTTTTATAGCTTGCATCGCTTGGTCTGGCAATATGGTGCAAAGTCGTGTGTTCTGGAATAAGGGTGGTGATATTTAATTGTTGCGCCGCTTCAGTGCCAATATTGACCAGCTCTAAGCGGTATAAAATGCATTCATCAGGCGCGACAGTTTTATCCGCTTTTTTATCCGCTTGCGTTTGAACACGGCCATCGCAAAAAGCATCACGCTGGACGCTTAATTGCATATCTAGTTGTGGCTCAGCCAGCACGACTTGGAACAACGCAATAGCACACAAACCAAGCCCTAACCCTAGCATTAATCGTAATAGCATTCGCATACTCAAACCTCATCTTGACTCATCGCTTATTACCGATAAGCATGATGACTGCGATGCAGAATAGACAGGTTAATAGCGATTAACTGTATTAAACTAGCGTTAAGCGAAACTAATGATAGCTAATTTAGCGGCGCCGCGATGTGTTAGAGCCTTGCCGTCCGCTCGCCTTACTCGTTTTAGCACGCGCTTTTTGATAGGGGGTAGTAGCTTTTGGCTTCTCAGGCACAGATAGAGAGCCATCATCAAACGTTAAACCAACAGATTCATACAGTTTACGTTGTGCTTTTGTATCCAATGCTTGATGATGCCCATGCCGCAGGTAGCGTGGCAAGGTGATGGCGCCATAGCGAATACGGATAAGGCGACTGATTTTCACTCCTTGCGACTCCCATAAACGCCTGACTTCACGGTTGCGCCCTTCTGCTAGCACCACGTGATACCAATGATTCGCCCCTTCGCCGCCCGCATCCTGAATACGCATAAAGCTCGCAGGCCCATCGTCTAGTTCCACGCCCTCTTGCAAACGCTTGAGCATATCGGCATCCACATTGCCTAGTACGCGCACCGCATATTCACGTTCAATTTCTGAGGATGGGTGCATTAATTTATTCGCTAGCTCGCCATCGGTGGTGAATAATAATAAACCATCCGTATTCACATCCAAGCGCCCAATCATCACCCAGCGGCCTTGTTGAATACGCGGCAAGCTATCAAAAACGGTCGGGCGTCCTTCGGGATCGTGGCGCGTTGCGACTTCACCAGAACGCTTGTGATACATCAACACTTTCGGTGGATCGCATAAGCGACTAGCCAATCGCAATACCTGCCTACGCAAAATCACCTTATCCGTCACATCAAT
>Ga0102927_1000171_pt1 | contig 14792 bp, 12 predicted proteins | sample SalPon1_A_H2O_MG_FD_78208 | JGI IMG/M metagenome (GOLD analysis project Ga0102927, IMG submission 78208) | Salt pond water microbial communities from South San Francisco under conditions of wetland restoration - Salt Pond MetaG R1_A_H2O_MG | ecosystem: Environmental > Aquatic > Non-marine Saline... | reverse complement strand
TCTGGTTCATCGTCTTTGTTGGCGGTGCGGTCTGCCTGACCGGTGTGGTGCTGGACTTCCCGATCTGGGGCCAGACCCGCGAGACCATGCAGCAGGCCCAGTTAGTCCACGCCGTGGCCGCCATTCTCTGGATCAGTCTGTTCTTTGGCCATGCCTACATCGGCACGGTGGGTACGGAAGGGGCCATCGACGGCATGACCACCGGCTACACCAGCGTCGAGTGGGCCAAACAGCATCACGATCTCTGGTACGAGGAGGTCAAGGATCAGGAGATCGATGCCGACGAGATTGGCCTGACCAAGGGCGTTGCCGTCAACCGGGATTCGGGCGCGCCGACAAGCGGCTGATCGAAGCCCCCGGCCGTGACGGCGGGGTTATCAACGGCCGATGCCCTCGCGGGATCGGCCGTTTTTTATGGGTGATTGGCGGGTGCCGGCGCGGCGGCCCGCAACACACGACCGGTTGCGGCGTCGCGGATTTCTGACGGCCCCCGTTGGCCGCCCAGCGGTCCTGGCAGCAGCCAATCCAGATTGGCCCCGAAGTCCTTCATGACCTGCCAGCGGCGCTTGCGCGCCGGACGGCCCGAGAAATTGGCGCTGGTCGAGACAAGGGCCGTTCCCGCCGCACGGCAGAGGCTGATCACCGGCGCATGCTGGGTGACGCGCACGGCGATGGTGGGGCGCCCGCCGGTCAGTATTGTTGGCAGATCCGGGGCCGCTTCCATCACCCAGGTCACCGGCCCGGGCCAGGTCGCCGCCAGGCCCTGACGGACCGATGGACGGGTCGGCCAGCGCACCAGCCCGTCGAGCTGATCCATGCCAGCGGCGATGACGATCAGGCCTTTCTCGCTGCCCCGGCCCTTGAGCCGGATGATCCGCCGGATGGCAGTCTCGTTGAGCGGGTCGCAGCCAAGCCCCCAGACGCCTTCGGTGGGGTAGGCCCCCACGCCGCCGGCAAGGATCTGGTCACGGATGCGGCGAAGCCGCACGGCAGACGGGGTCATGGCGGCTAAGAGGCGGACTGCCGCTTGCTGCGCGAGGGGGTCTTTTTGCCGCCACCACGGCCCCGTCCCTTGGGCTCGGGGGCTTCGGCGATCAGTGCCGCGCACTCGTCGCGACTCAACTCGGCGGCATCCCGGTCCTTGGGCACCCGGGCTCGCTTGCGACCGTCGGTGATATACGGGCCAAAGCGCCCCTTCATCACCGTCAGCGCGCCATCGTCAAAGGACTGGATCGTGCGCTTGGCGATGTTTTCCTTTTTCTCTTCCACCAGCTCCAGCGCCCGATCCCGGTCAATGGTATAGGGGTCATCGTCTTTTTTGAGCGACGCGAATTGATCGCCAAAGCGGACATACGGACCGAAGCGGCCGATGTTGGCGCTCAGGGGCAGGCCATCCGGTGTTGTTCCCAGATCCCGCGGCAACGTGAAAAGCGCGAGCGCCTCGTCCAGGCCGATGGTATCGATGCTCTGGCCCGGCCGCAGGCTGGCGAATCGGGGCTTTTCCTCGTCCTCGCGGGTGCCGATCTGCACGAATGGGCCGTAGCGCCCCAGGCGGGCGGTGACCGGGCGGCCGCTTTTGGGGTCGGTGCCCAGCTCGCGGGCTTTCATCACCTCGCCCCGCGAGACCTGCTGTTTTTCTTCGACCCGCTCGCGGAAGGGCTCCCAGAATTCGCGCAGCACTGGCACCCAGTCATTCTCGCCGCGCGAGACGGCATCGAGCCGGTCTTCGAGCCGGGCGGTGAAGTCGTAGTCCACGTACCGGTCGAAGTGCTCGGTGAGGAACTTGGTCACGACCCGTCCGGTATCGGTGGGCTTGAAGCGCCGGTTTTCCAGGGTGACGTAATTGCGCGCCTGTAGCGTCGAGATGATCGACGCATAGGTAGAGGGCCGACCAATGCCGTATTCCTCGAGCGCCCGGACCAGGCTGGCCTCGGAGTAGCGCGGCGGCGGCTCAGTAAAGTGCTGTTCCGGCCGCAGCGCGGTCATCGGGATGCGATCGCCCTCGGCAAGCGGCGGCAGGATTTTGTCACCGCCATCGGCGGCGCCATCATCCTGGCCTTCGTTGTAGACCGCCATGAACCCCGGATCGCGGATGGTCGAGCCACTGGCGCGGAAAATCGCGGTCTGGCCGGCTGCCAGGTCCACCGAGACGGTATCGATGGTAGCGTGGATCATCTGACAGGCCACGGTGCGCTTCCAGATCAGGTCGTAGAGCCGGTACTGATCATCGTTGAGCGAGGCCTTGAGCGAGTCCGGGTGCCGGGCCGCATCGGTCGGACGGATCCCCTCGTGGGCCTCCTGGGCGTTTTTGGCCTTGGTTCGGTACTGATGCGGGCTTTTGGGGAGCTTGTCCTGACCAAAACGATCGGCGATCACCCCGCGTAGGCCCTGGATGGCCTCCTGGGAGAGGTTGACCGAGTCGGTCCGCATGTAGGTGATCAACCCGACGGTGCCGCTGCCGGTGTCTACCCCCTCATAAAGCTGCTGGGCCACCCGCATGGTCTGCTGCGCCGAGAAGCGCAGCTTGCGCGAGGCCTCCTGTTGCAGCGTCGAGGTGATGAACGGTGGTTGTGGGTTGCGGCGGCGCTGCTTTTTCTCGACCCGGGTGACCTCGAGCGTCCCTTGGCCCGACTCGGGCAAGGGCTCGCCCAGGGGGGCATCCCCGGGGGCACCGGCGGCTTCCAGGATACGGCGGCCCGCATCGCTGGCGGTGGCCTCGTCGGTGATGGTGAACTGCTCGACCTTGCCGCCATCCAGCTGCTGGAGACGGGCCACGAAAGGCTGGGCCGACTGCAGCAGATCCGCCTGGATGCTCCAGTACTCTTTGGGGACGAAGGCCTCGATCTCGAGCTCGCGCTCGACGATCATGCGCAACGCCGGCGACTGGACCCGGCCGGCCGACAGCCCGCTGGTGATCTTGCGCCACAGCAGCGGCGAGAGGTTGAACCCCACCAGATAGTCCAGCGCCCGTCGGGCCTGCTGGGCGTTGACCAGGTCGTTCGACAGCCCTCGCGGATGCTCGATTGCCTCGCGGATGGCATCGCGGGTGATTTCGTAGAACACCACCCGGTGGACCGGTTTGTCGTCGAGGATGCCCCGGTCGCGCAGCAATTCGTACAGATGCCAAGAGATGGCCTCGCCCTCGCGGTCCGGGTCCGTGGCCAGGTACAGAGAATCCGCCTTGCGGGCGGCCTTGGCGATGGCATCGACATGCTTGGCGTTGCGCTCGACCACCGTGTAGTTCATGGCGAAGTCCTGCGCCGGGTCCACGGCGCCCTCCTTGGCCACCAGGTCGCGCACATGGCCGTAGGAGGCCATCACCTCGAAGTCGTTGCCGAGGTATTTGTTGATGGTCTTCGCCTTGGCCGGCGACTCGACGATTACCAGATGGTGGGCCATGGATCCTCAGTGTGTAACCGGGTTGGGGCTTTCAAAGAGCAGATTCTCCATCCAGGCACAGGCTTCCTCCTGTCCCGGTTGACTGAACAGCACCATTAAAACCACCCATTTGAGGGTGTCCAGATCGATGGGTCCCTCGTCCAGTGCCATGAGCCGGTCGATCACTACTTCACGATTGCCCGGTGTCAGGATGCCGATCTGCTCGAGATACAGAATGAAACCCTGACAGTCCGCATCCAGCCGCATGGTTTCGGCGGGGGTGTACACCCGCAATGCGGTCGGTCCATGACCCAGCTCGGGCATGCTGCGATGCTCGGCCAGGGCGTCGATCCAGTTGAGCGCATCGTGGACCCGCGAGCGGGTAAAGCCCGCGCCCAGCAACTCGGCCTCGATGTCGTCGCGGTTGGGATCGACCTGGACAGCGTCGTGGAAATAGTGCTCGAACAGGTACATGAGGATGTCGAACACGTTTTCTTTCATCCGCCTGCCCGATGCCTGATACGCGTGTAACGGCCGCCGTGACTGCTCTCGACGTACCCGTACATTTCCAGGCTCAGGAGCATGGAGGAAAGGATATCGGGCGTCAATCCGACCCGCTCGGCCAGGGTGTCGAAGCCAATCGGGTCATACCCCATGGCATCCAGCAAGGCCTCATAGGCCGGATCCGCATCGATCCAGCCACCGTCTCCGGTGGTGCTGGCATCGGTGGCGAGGGCATCGGCGGCGGCCGTCTTTTGAAGATCCACGCCCTGGACGTGGTGCAGTTCGTCGACCACATCCTGTGCCGCTGTCACCAGCTTGGCCCCGTTCTGGATCAGCCGGTTGCAGCCCCGGGCCAGGGGGCTGTGGATGGAGCCCGGGATGGCAAAGACCTCGCGGTCTTGTTCTACGGCCCGTTGGCTGGTCTGAAGCGCGCCGCTCTGGGCGCCCGCTTCCACCACCAGCACGCCGACGGACAAGCCACTGATCAGCCGGTTGCGACGCGGAAATAGCCCCCGGTCCATGGGGGTGCCGGTGGGCATCTCGGTGATCACCGCGCCCTGCTCGGCGATGGCATGCGCAAGGCCGTGGTTGTCGCGCGGATACAAACGCTCCGGTCCGGTACCCATCACCGCGATGGTCTGGCCGCCGGCATCCAGGGCGCCCCGATGGGCGGCGGCATCGACCCCCAGGGCCAGGCCGCTGGTGATGACAAGTCCGGTGACGGCCAGATGCCGGGCAAAATCCGCGGCCGTGTCCTTGCCGCTCTGCGAGGCGTTGCGGGTGCCGACCATGGCGAGCTGGGGCTCGCCCAGGGCCTCGACCCGGCCGCGGACAAAGAGCACTGCCGGCGGATCGGCGATATGGCGTAGCTGGGCGGGATAGGCCGGATCCGCCAGGGTGACGATATGGCGGTCGTCGGCCGCTTCGAGCCAGGCCAGATCCTGCTCGACCCCCGCTTTGACGGCCTGCTGGCCGGCAACAGCGTCGGCAATCTTGCCGTCAAGGCCGCGTCGACGGCCCTCCGACGGGGTGGCCGCCAGGTAGGCCGCCGGCTCACCGAAGGCCTCGAGAATCGTTTGAAAGGCCACCGGCCCGATGCCGGGGAGTCGCCAGGTGGTCAGCCAGGGGCGCAGTTCATCGAGATCCATGGGGGGTCGGCCTGTCCTCTACGATTGCCAGCAGGGCATCACCGGGTCGTACGGCGCGCTGTGCCGACTCTACCCGAAGCACGGCAGGCTCGCCGCTGCGCAGGACCCGGGCGGTGCCGACCAGAATGCTGAGTCGCTGTTCGAGGCGGTGGACCGGCCGGGTCTCCAGCGGTGGCCCCGGTCGCAACAGGTAGTAGCGCTGCGCACTGCGCCCGGTCAGGCCGCGGGCGAGGATCCGGTCGCCGGGGCCGCTGAGCGTGCGTCCCGCCTCGCCGGTGAGCACCCGGGGCATGGCTTGCGCCTCGGGGAATATCACCGGCGGCTGGGCACTGGCGGTGCGTACCAGGGTCAGACCACCGATAAGCAGAACGATCAAGATGGACAGCCGTTTTGTTGCCATTGGAACTTCCCTGTTGTGTCAGGCAGTTACTGGTGGTTGTGCCGTCGGTTTGGCTATACTGCAGGCCTGATCCGAACACGCGAGGCTAGCAACGCCCGATTGCGGCCCTCAACGGAATATCCATGGCAAAACGCGAAATCCTGCAGTATCCCGACCCACGGTTGCGTACACCCGCTCAGCGGGTTGAGGTGATTGACGAGCGGGTCCGGGCGCTGGTCGATGACATGTTCGAAACCATGTACGACGCCCCGGGCATCGGGCTGGCGGCGACCCAGATCGATGTCCATGAGCGCATTGTGGTGATCGACATCAGCGATGCCGGCAACGAGCCGCAGGTGCTGATCAACCCGGAGATCATCGAGCGCACCGAGCACTGTGATGTGGCCGAAGAAGGGTGTCTGTCGATCCCGGGCTACGCCGATGACGTGGAGCGTCCCATCGAGTTGCGGCTGCGGGCGCAGGACCTCGCCGGCGAGGTTTTTGAGATCGAGGCCGATGGGCTGCTGGCACGCTGCATCCAGCACGAGGTTGATCACCTCGAGGGGCGGCTTTTCATCGACTATCTCTCCGATCTCAAGCGCAAGCGGTTACGCCGGCGGTACGAAAAACTCGCCCGGCAGCACGCCTGAGTGATGCGCATTGTCTATGCGGGAACGCCGCAGTTCGCCGTGCCCGCGCTGCGGCGGCTGATCGACGGCCCGCACACCATCGCCGCTGTCTATACCCAACCGGATCGGCCGGCGGGCCGGGGGCGTCGGCTGACCGCCTCGCCGGTCAAGGCCCTGGCCAGCGAGCATGATCTGCCGGTGCAACAGCCCGATCGGTTGAGCGGGGCGGCCGAACAGGCGGTCCTCCGCGACCTGGACGCGGATGTGATGATCGTCGCCGCCTATGGCCTGATTCTGCCACCGGCGGTGCTGGCGATCCCGCGTCATGGCTGTTTGAACATCCATGCCTCGCTGCTGCCCCGCTGGCGGGGCGCGGCCCCGATCCAGCGAGCCATCGAGGCCGGAGACCGGCAGACCGGCGTTTGCTTGATGGAAATGGCGGCCGGACTGGACACCGGGCCGGTGGTGGCCCGGCGCTCGACGCCCATCAGCGATGAGGATACCGCTGCCAGTGTCCATGACCGTCTTGCCGAGTCCGGTGCCGCGTTGCTGGTGGAGACACTGGATGACTGGGCGGCGGGGCGTTGTCCGGCGGTCGCCCAACCGGCAACGGGCATCACCTATGCCGAGAAGATCACCACCGACGAGGCCCGGGTGGACTGGCAACAGCCGGCCGAGGTGCTGGCGCGCCGCATCCGTGCGTTCAATCCCTGGCCGGTGATGCGCTGTGGCTGGGCCGGGGCCACCCTGAAGCTGTGGTTGGCCGAGCCATTGAACGCGGCGGACGCGGACGCACCACCGGGGACGGTGCTGAACGCCGATGCGCAGGGCATCGATGTCCAGACCGGGTCGGGGGTGCTGCGGCTCAAACGCGTCCAGGCCGCCGGCGGGCGAGCCCAGGATGTGGATGCATTCCTGCGCGGTCATGGCCTTCAGGCAGGCGAGCGGTTTGACTGATTCACGGCTTGTGGCCCTTCAGGTCCTCCTGGATGTGCTCGACAAGGGCCGTTCGCTCGATGCCGCGCTGGCCGGACGCGAGACGGTGTTCTCCGAACCCCGGGATCGCGCCTTTTGCCGAACGCTTGCCTATGGTGTGTTGCGTGAGCACCGGCGGCTCGGGGCGTTGCGCGACCGGCTGCTGGCCAAGCCACTGCGCCGGCGTGATCAGGACCTGGCGCTGGTACTGGAACTGGGGCTCTTTCAGCTTATCCATCTCCATACCCCGCCCCACGCCGCAGTCTCTGAAACCGTCGCCCTGACCCGGACCTGTCACAAGGCCTGGGCGGGCAAGCTCATCAACGCGGTGCTTCGGCGTTTTCTGCGCGAAAAAACGGCGCTGACAGCCCGTATCGATCGCATGCCGGCGGTGGCGGCCTCGCTGCCGGACTGGCTCTACGAGTGTCTGGCCGCCGACTGGCCGCAACAGCTCGAGCCATTGCTCGCCGCCCAGAACCAGCATGCCCCGATGGTTTTGCGGGTAAACCGCCGCCGGTCCACCCACAAGGCCTACCAGGCGCGGCTGGCAGCGGCCGGGCTCGAGGCCCACCCGCTGCCCGGGTTTGTCGATGCCCTGGTGCTTGCGCGGCCGACGCCGGTGTCGGATCTACCCGGTTTTGCGCAGGGTGATTGTTCGGTGCAGGACGGCGCCGCGCAGTTGGCCGCGGATCTGGTCGACCCGGCTGCGGGTGACCGGGTGCTGGATGCCTGCGCCGCGCCGGGTGGCAAGGCCGCGCACATCCTCGAGCGGGCCGATGTGACGCTGGTGGCACTGGATAGCGACCCATCCCGGCTGGAGCGACTGGATGCCACACTCACGCGGCTCGGCGTCGGTGCCCGGTCGATCGCCGCCGATGCCGCCGAACCCTCGGCCTGGTGGGACGGGCAGCCCTTTGACCGCATCCTGCTGGATGCCCCGTGTAGCGGCAGCGGTGTCATCCGTCGCCATCCGGATATCAAATGGCTGCGGCGCGCCGAAGATATTGCCCGGCTGACCGCGCTGCAGGGCCGGCTGCTGCAGGCCCTCTGGCCGTTATTGCGCCCCGGCGGGCGACTGGTCTACGCGACCTGCTCGGTCCTCGAGGCCGAGAACGAGGCGCAGGCGGCGGCTTTTGCCCGGGGGCGGGACGATCTGCGGGTGGTCGAGCCGACGCTTCCCGTCGGCACAAGGCTTCGTTACGGTCAGCAGATCCGCACCGGCGAGTCCGGGGTCGATGGCTTTTACTATGCCTGTTTTGAAAAACACTGAACCGGCGGTGGGCCGATGGATCCAGCTGCTGTGGCTGTTGCTGGCGGTCATGCCGGCGATGGCCGAGGCGGATTTTCGTGTCCTCGAGCTCTCGCCGCGCTTTGAAGAGGGGGTGCTGGTGGCGGATGCGCGGCTTGATTACCGTCTGACCGCGCCGGTGGTTGAAGCCCTCGAGAGCGGGGTGTCGGTGGTCATCTCGCAGACGCTGCGGTTGCAGCGCCTGCGCTGGTGGTGGCGCAACGCCCGTGTGGTGATCCATGAGCGTCGCCATCGGCTCCAATATCACGCCATTTCGCGACGCTATGTCCTCACCCGGCTGGATACCGGCGAGAGCCGAAGCTTTCGCAATCTCGATGCCCTGCTGTTGCGGCTGGGTCGGGTCGAGGCCTGGCCGGTGATCGCCGGGGACCGGCTGGCGGGGCACAAGCGCTATCGCCTGGGCTTGTCCACGGCCCTCGAGACCGACCCCCTGCCCCGGCTGCTGCGCACCCGGGCGCTGATCGACGACCAATGGCAGATCGAAAGCGGCGTTCGTTACCAGCAGGTGGCGCCATGATCCGCTGGCCGTCCCAGGGGCTGTTGCGAATCGGCCTGAGCGTCCTGCTGGTGCTGTCGTTATACCTGCTCAGCGCGGCGACCGAGAATTCGGCGCGCTTTGGCCAGCTCTATCTCTGGCTGCTGCTGCTCAACGGCCTGGTGCTGGTGGTGCTGCTGGGGGTGATCGGCAACAACCTCTGGCGGCTGATTCGGGCGGTGCAGGCACGGCAGGCCGGGAGCCGGCTGACGCTGCGATTGATGGCGCTTTTCGTGATGTTGGCCGTGGTCCCCGGGACGATCGTCTACGGGTTTTCGATGCAGTTTCTCCAACGCGGTGTGGATAGCTGGTTTGATGTGCGGGTGGAAAACGCCCTCGACGATGCGCTGGCCCTCTCGCAGGCCTCGCTCGATCAGCGCATGCGCGATATGCAGCAGCGACTGCAAGAAGCCGCCCGGGAGCTCAGCGATGTCGACGAGCAAATGGCGCCGATCACCCTGGGGGATCTGCGCGTGCGCACCAATGCCTCGGAGCTGGCGTTGCTGGGCGAGAACGGCCGGATCATCGCCGCCAGCAGCGTGGACACCGCCAATATCCTGCCCCACCGGCCCGAAGAGGGCATCCTGTTGCAGCTGCGGCAGGGCCGCCCGTATGTGGGGCTCGATCCCATCGAAAATGCCGGGTTGCATATCCGCGCCCTGGTGCCGGCGCCCGGCCCGGACGGGCCGGGCAGCAACCGGGTGTTGCAGGGGCTTTTTCAGGTCTCGCCGCGGATCAACGACCTCGCCGATGAGGTGGAAACCGCCTTTAGCGAATATCGCGAACTGGCCTATCTGCGCGGGCCGCTCAAGGACAGCTTCAGTCTGACCCTGTCGCTGGTGCTGCTGCTCTCGCTGCTCTTTGCGGTCTGGTCGGCCTTCTATCTGGCCCGTCGTCTGGTCGCGCCGGTCAGCCGGCTGGCCGAGGGCACTCAGGCCATGGCCGCCGGACAATACGGCAAGCAGCTGCCGCCCGGGGGCAATGATGAGCTGGGTTTTCTGGTGCGCTCGTTCAACGAGATGTCGCGCCGTGTGGCCGAGGTCCGCGATGCCGCCCGGCAGAGTCAGGATCTTGTGGAATCGCAGCGGACCTACCTCGAGACCGTCCTTGGCCGGCTTTCCTCGGGGGTGCTCGCGCTGGCGCCGGATGGCAGCCTGCGGACCTTCAACCAGGCGGCCTCGGACATCCTGGCGGTGTCCCTCGATCAGGGGGTGGGTCGACCGCTGGCGGCGCTGGTCCCGGATCACCCCAATTTTGAACCGTTTGTCGAGCTCATCGGCCGCCATCGCCAGCTGCCCGACGGCGAGTGGCGCGCCGAGCTTGCCATCGACACCCCGGATGGCCGGCGTTCGCTGATCTGCAGTGGTGCGCGTCTGCCCGGCGAGGGCGACCGGGGTGGCGAGGTCATCGTCTTCGATGATGTCACCACCCTCATTCAGGCGCAGCGTGATGCGGCCTGGGGCGAGGTCGCGCGGCGCCTCGCCCACGAAATCCGCAACCCGCTCACGCCCATTCAGCTGTCCGCCGAACGCCTCCAGCACAAGGTCGGTGATGGGCTGTCCGAAGACGAGGCCGCATTGCTGCAGCGCTCCACGGAGACGATCATCCACCAGGTCGAGGCCATGAAGGAGATGGTCCAGGCCTTCTCGGAATATGCCCGTCCACCGACGCTGCAACCCGAGGCCCTGGACTTGAATGCCCTGGTCCGGGAGGTGGTCGAGCTCTACCGCAACGAAACCGTCCGGCCATGGTTCGAGTTGCAGCTTGCAGACGGGCTGCCCCGGCTCGAGGCGGATCCAGGGCGGTTGCGGCAGCTGCTCAATAATCTGCTGCGCAATGCCATCGAGGCGGCGGGCGGCGAGTCCTGCCGCATCACGGTGACCACCGCCGCCGGCCAGGGACGCTTTGATGGCATGATCGAGCTGCATATCCACGACAACGGCCCGGGCTTTGCCCCCGAGATGCTCAGCCAGCTGTTCGAGCCCTACGTCAGCAGCAAACCCCGGGGTTCGGGCCTTGGGCTTGCCATCGTCAAAAAGATTGTCGAGGAGCACAATGGCACGATCAGTGCCCGCAACACCGATGAGGGTGCCGGGATCACCGTGCGGCTGCCGCGCCGGGCCGCCGGTGATGCCCGGGCAGGAGACAAGCCATGAGCAAAGCCTATGTGCTGGTCGTCGATGATGAGCCGGATATCCGCGATCTCGTCCGCGAGATCCTCGAGGATGAAGGCTACGAGGTGGCCACCGCCGAGAGCGCCGAGGCCGCCCGCGACCAGCTGCGTGAGCGCCGCCCCGAACTGGTCCTGCTGGATATCTGGATGCCCGGCGAGGATGGCATTTCGGTGCTCAAGGCCTGGGCGGCGGCGGGTGAGCTGAACTTCCCGGTGGTGATGATCTCGGGCCACGGCACCGTCGAGACCGCCGTCGAAGCCACCCGCCATGGCGCCATCGATTTTGTCGAAAAGCCCCTGTCCATGGGCAAGCTCCTGGCCACGGTCGAGCAGGCCCTCGCCCAGCATCCGACAGCGCCCCGTCCGGCCCCGGTGACGCCGGTGGGACGCAGCAACTTGATGGGTGATCTGCGTGAACAGGCCGAGCGGACCGCCGACGGCGATAGCTGGGTGCTGATCAGCGGGGAACCCGGCAGTGGTCGGAAGTGCCTGGCCCGATACATCCATGGCCTGAGTGCCCGGCGCAACGGGCCGCTGGTCGAGGTCGCCGCGGGGACCATTGCCGGGTCCAGCGCCGCCGAAGAGCTGTTCGGACAGGAAATCGCCGGCACGACGCGCACCGGGCGGCTCGAGGCCGCCGCCGGGGGGACGCTGGTCATCGATGGCCTGACCGATCTGGATGCCGAGGCGCAGACACGACTGGCCTCGGCGATCGATGCCGGCGGCTTTCAGCGGGTGGGCGGTTCGGCCCGGGTGCCGCTGGATGTGCGCATGATCGCTATCACCCGGCATGATCCCGCCGACGCCGTCGCCGCGGGGGCATTCCGTCAGGATTTGTGCTACGCACTCAGCGTCATCCCGCTCGAGGTGCCGGCGTTGCGGGCCCATGCCGAGGACATCCCCGAGCTGGTGCGGTTTTTTGTCGACGGGATGGTCGAGGCCGAGGGGCTGAAGTACCGGCGGTTTACCGTGGCGGCCCAGAACCGTCTGCGCCACCACGACTGGCCGGGTAATGTCCGCGAGTTGCGCAATCTGGTGCAGCGTTTGCTGGTGCTGGGCGATGGCCTGGACATCGATGTCGAGGAGGTCGAGGCCGCACTGGCCACGACGGGCCCCGGGCAGGCGGACGCCGGGTGGCCGCCATTGATCCCGCTCGAGTTGCCGCTGCGTGAGGCCCGCGAGCAGTTCGAAAGGGCCTATCTGCAGCAGCAGCTCGAGCGTGCCGGCGGCAGCGTCGCCGGGCTCGCCCGGCTGGCGGGCATGGAGCGGACCCATCTTTATCGCAAGCTGCGCTCGCTGGGCATCGACCCGCGCGAGGGCAGCGAGGCCGGCGGGGGCAGGGCATGAAGATCATCATCCTGGGCGCCGGTCAGGTGGGGGGCACGGTCGCCGCCAACCTGACCAGCGAAGACAACGACATCACCGTGGTGGATCGGGATCCGCAGATCCTGCAGGGGCTGCAGGACCGGCTCGATCTTCGCACCATCGCCGGCCACGCCACCCACCCCGAGGTGCTCCAGCGCGCGGGCGCCGATGATGCCGACATGGTCATCGCGGTGACCAACTCGGACGAGGCCAACATGGTGGCCTGTCAGGTCTCGGCGACGCTTTTCGATACACCCACCAAGATTGCCCGGGTGCGGTCGGTGGCATACCTCTCGCACCCGCAGATCTTTGCCCCGGATGCCCTGCCCATTGATGTGCTGATCAGCCCGGAGCAGCTGGTGACCCAGTATGTCCGGCGGCTGATCGAGCACCCCGGCGCGCTGCAGGTCATGGATTTTGCCGACGGCCGGGTCCGGCTGGTGGGGGTGCGTGCCTACTACGGCGGGCCGCTGGTGGGCCAGGAGCTGCGGACGCTGCGCGAGCACGTGCCCGGGGTGCAGACCCGGGTGGCGGCCATCTACCGGCGGGGCAGCGCCATCATCCCCGAGGGCGATACGGTGATCGAAGCCGGCGACGAGGTCTTTTTTGTCGCCGCCCGCAAGAACATCCGCGCGGTCATGAGCGAGCTGCGTCGGCTGGACAAGCCGGTCCGCCGCATCATGCTGGCCGGGGGCGGCAATATTGGCACCCGGCTGGCCGAGTCGCTCGAGATGCACTATCAGGTCAAGATCATCGAGCATGACGCCCAGCGCTGTCGGGCCATCGCCGATGACCTTAGAAAGACCATCGTGCTGCGGGGCGATGCCGCCGACGAGGATCTGCTGCTCGAAGAGAACATCGAGAACACCGATGTCTTCTGTGCGCTGACCAATGATGACGAGGCCAACATCCTCTCGGCCATGCTGGCCAAACGCCGCGGTGCGCGGACGGTAATGGCGCTCATCAACCGTGCCGCCTATGTCGATCTGATCCAGTCCAGCGACGACATCGATGTGGCCATCTCGCCGCAGCAGGCGACCATCGGCAGTCTGTTGGCGCATATCCGGCGCGGTGACGTGGCCGCGGTCCACAGCCTCCGGCGCGGGGCGGCGGAGGCCATCGAGGCGGTGGCCCATGGTGATGCCGGCAGCTCGGATGTCGTGGGCAAGCGCATCGATCAGATCCGCCTGCCCCGGGGGACGACCATCGGCGCCATCGTTCGCGGCGACGACGTGGTCATGGCCCACCACGACACGGTCATCGAGCCCGAGGACCATGTCATTCTCTTTCTGGTTGATAAATCCCGTCTGGCCGACGTCGAGAAGCTCTTCTCGGTGGGGACGGGCTTCCTTTAGGGGCCAAAGCCGATGCATCCCGATGCCGTCCAGCGAGTCCTTGGCGTATTGCTGATGGTCTTCAGTGTCACGATGCTGCCGCCGGCGCTGCTCTCGATGGCGGTGGCGGACGGCGTGGCCACGGCGTTTTTCCTCACGTTTGCGCTGCTGCTCGGGCTGGGGGGGCTGCTCTGGTTGCCGGTTCGCCAATCGCGGCGCGAGCTGCGGACCCGCGATGGGTTTTTTGTGGTGGCGATGTTCTGGGTGGTGCTGGGGGCCGCCGGGGCAGTGCCCCTGGTCCTTCAGGATGCCGCGGCGTTCTCGCTGGTGGATGCGTTATTCGAGAGCGTCTCAGGTCTGACCACCACCGGTGCGACGGCCATCGTCGGTATCGATGATCTGCCGCTTTCCATCCAGTATTACCGCCAGCAGCTGCAATGGCTCGGGGGCATGGGGATCATCGTGCTGGCGGTGGCCATTCTGCCGATGCTCGGCATCGGTGGCATGCAGCTCTATCGCGCCGAACTGCCGGGGCCGGTCAAGGATGCCAAGCTGACCCCGCGGATCGCCGAGACGGCCAAGGCGCTGTGGTACATCTATCTGGGGTTGACCCTGGTCTGTGCCCTTGCCTATTGGGCGGCCGGCATGAGTCTTTTTGACGCCATCAGTCATGCCTTTACCACCATCGCCACCGGTGGTTTTTCCACCCACGATGCCAGCATCGGCTATTTTGACAGCGCGCTGATCGAGATGATTGCCGTGGTCTTTATGATCATCTCGGCGCTCAACTACTCGCTGCATTTTCTGGCCTGGCGTCGCATGAGCACTGAGCCCTGGCGCTCAGACCCGGAACTGGTGACCTTTCTGACCATGCTGGGTGTGGTGGTTTTTCTGGTCATGGGCGGGCTTTTGATCTATCAGGCCGCCCATAACCTGCCGCTGACCGAGACCTGGCACCACGCCATCTTTCAGGTGGTCTCCTTTGCCACCACCACCGGCTATACCACCGCCTCGTACTACGTCTGGCCGGCGTTTCTGCCCGTGCTTCTGCTCTTCGTGGCGG
>Ga0102927_1000170_pt1 | contig 14795 bp, 14 predicted proteins | sample SalPon1_A_H2O_MG_FD_78208 | JGI IMG/M metagenome (GOLD analysis project Ga0102927, IMG submission 78208) | Salt pond water microbial communities from South San Francisco under conditions of wetland restoration - Salt Pond MetaG R1_A_H2O_MG | ecosystem: Environmental > Aquatic > Non-marine Saline... | reverse complement strand
CTCTTCACCTGCAATAAGGCTAAGTCCTTGGATGCTTTACATCGCTTGGTGTTTTGAAGTCTTACGTTCGTTACTCACTTCGTATAAAAGGCAGCTGACGTTAGAGTTGATTTCAAGTTTATTTAAGGATTCTATTTATTCTAATACCAAGCTCAAAGAGGAGTTCAATTTTCAATTTGAAAGCCTTGATGAAGTGGCTAAAAAAATACAGCAGCGCTCTTAGTTATTTCTTTATTTTCAATTGAATCCTTCAGCTTCTGGATGGAATCTTGCTTTTTGAGTTCTACTTTTTCGAGACTGTCACTCACTTTGGAGATGGAATCATACACCTTCTCTAGTTTAGAGATGCTGTCCTTTACTTCGGTATAGATTTCAGTATTTTCATCGAAGTTTAAATTGTAGTAAAGTATATTTTGTTTGAGGTCTGTACTTTCAATATTGTATTTTTTGGATAAAAATTCTAAAAACTCAATATCGAGTTCTTCTAGTCGTCGTTTATTCACGCTCACCGCAGCATCTAGGAGAACCATATCATATATAAGGTTTTTCATTTCAGACTTATTCAAAAAATGCTCAGGCTTCTCTACATCATCTACACTTTGGCAGCCTATATTTATGAGCATCAATAGTAAGATACAGTTCCTGATTTTTTTCATATTACCTATCAAAAGTTAAGCGTTCACCAAATAAGCCTTCGTTGAATTTAAAATCTTCATATACTAAATTTCCATTCACAAAGGTATGAGTTACTTTAGATTTAAAGCTAGTACCCTCAAAAGGAGACCAGCCACATTTGTAAAAAATATTACTAGAATCTACAGTCCATGCTGCATCAGTGTCTATAAGGACTAGATCTGCTTTGTAGCCTTCCCTTATGTACCCTCTATGCTCTACGTCAAACAAAATAGAAGGATTGTGACACATTTTTTCAACTAGTTTTTCTAAAGATAACTTCCCTTGATGATAAAATTCTAGCAAGGCTGGCAGAGCATGCTGTACCAGGGGACCACCACTTGGTGCTTTGGTATATACATTGTTTTTCTCTTCTTTAGTATGTGGCGCATGGTCTGTAGCTAGCACGTCCAGCAGATCATCATTTAAGGCTTTAAGAAGCGCTTTGCGGTCTTCGGCAGTTTTTACTGCAGGATTCCACTTGATGTAAGTGCCTTTTTCATCATAATCAGACTCATCAAACCAAAGGTGATGAATACAAACCTCGGCTGTGATTTTCTTTTCTGCTAATGGTATTTTATTTGTAAACAACTCCAACTCTTTAGCAGTAGATAAGTGAAACACATGAAGCCTTGCTCCTGTTTTTTTGGCAAGAGCTACAGCGCTGGAGGATGATAAGAAACAAGCCTCTTCACTTCTGATTTTTGGGTGCAGATGTATTGGGATATCTTCTCCGTAGTGCTGGACATGTTTTTGTAAGTTTTTCTGTACAGTACTTTCATCTTCGCAGTGTGTGGCAATAATCAAGGGAGAATGTCTAAAAATCTCTTCAAGTATATGTTGATTATCCACCAGCATATTTCCAGTAGAGGACCCTAAAAACAACTTAAGTGCAGCGGTGGTTCTAGGATTTATATTTTTGATTTCCTCCAGGTTATCGTTGGTGCCACCAAACATGAAAGAGTAATTGGCGTAGGAATTGTTTTTTGCCATTTCAAACTTTTCTTCCAGCTTCTTAATAGTGGTAGTTTGTGGGTTGGTATTTGGCATTTCAAAATAAGAAGTAATACCCCCAGCTACTGCTGCCCTAGATCCTGTTAAGATAGTCTCTTTGTGTGTCAGTCCTGGTTCCCTGAAGTGCACTTGGTCATCTATCAAGCCTGGGATAAGGTATTTTCCGGTAGCATCTATCACGCTAGCTCCTGTTGGGATGCTGGAGATGCTAGGTGAGATGGTTTCAATCCAGCCGTTCTTGAGGTAAACATCTCCCTTTTGGATAGTTTGCTCGTTCACTATTTGTGCATTCTTGATGATATAATCTTTCATGATTTAAATTTTTCCAAAAAGGCTTTTTAATTTTAAGGTGATAACTCCAAAAACAGCTTCCTTGATGATGCCACTGCTCATTTTCGATTTTCCTTTGGTCCTGTCTGTAAATATAACTGGGATTTCTTTAAGCTTGAACCCTTTTTTGTAGGCTTTAAATTTCATTTCAATTTGAAAAGCATAGCCTACAAATTTGATAGTGCTGAGGTCAATTTCTTCTAAAACTTTTCTCCTGTAGCAGATAAAGCCAGCTGTAGTATCTTCTATAGGCATTCTAGTAATCATTTTCACGTATTTGGAAGCTAGCCAAGACAGCATAACCCTCTTCATCGGCCAATTGATCACGTTCACGCCAGTGATGTATCTGGAGCCAATACACAAGTCATAATTATTTTTGTAGCAGGTATTATATAGCCTAATTAAATCGTTAGGATTATGAGAAAAATCCGCATCCATTTCAAAAATAAACTCATACTCTCGTTCCAAAGCCCACTTAAATCCATGTAGATAAGCTTTACCCAAACCACTTTTTTGAGCTCTAATTTCCAGATGAAGCCTGTCTTCAAATTCAACTTGAAGCTGCTGCACCAACTTCCAGGTAAGGTCTGGAGAGGAATCATCTACCACAAGAATTTCAAAACTTACAGACTGAGAAAAAATATTTCTGATGACTTTCTCAATATTGTCAATTTCGTTGTAAGTAGGAATGATGACTAGTTTTTGAGGCATCAATTCAATTTATAGGTTGGCTCACAAATATATATTTTACCATCTAAAACTCGCTTATAAAAGCTGATTTTAATTTACATTTGTTCCAAATTATCAAATTGTTTTTCACGCTAAGATCTATACAAGACCATTCTTGGGTTGTAGGAATTACCCTACTACTACTTATAGCTATAGCTTCTTTAAAGTGGATTAGATCCACTTATTTTAATGCGTTTTTGAAATCATTTTTAAACAAGAATTTTTTTACCAAAAAATTTAGAGAGAAAATAAGGATAGAAATTCCCGAAGTGATACTTTTTAGCTCAAGTTTAATGGGTATTTCGTTATTTATATTTATTCTTATCAATGGATTGGAATTTTCGATTATAGAGTTTTTGCAAATACTTTTTTTGTTGGTGTTTATTATTTTAAGCAAATATATTATTGAAAAAATAATAGGCGATTTATTTAAAATAAGCGCAATAATAAACAAATATATTTTTTATAAACAAGCCGTTATCAGTTGGTTTGGAGTGTTTTGTTTATTTCCACTAGCTTTAGTTATTTATTTTCAATCCCTTGAAAGCTACTTATTTATGTGGAGTGTTGTTGGTCTTTTAGCTCTGGTGTATATGATTAAGATTTCTTCATTTTTAGTGTCCTATCAAAACTATATTTCCCCACATTGGTTATATTTAATTTTGTACATTTGCACTTTTGAAATTGCTCCCTATTTAATTCTTTTTAATATCATCAAAATCAATTAAATAGAGATTGCAATAAAAATCTTAACTCTATGAAAGTGAAAAGTATTCTTATTTCACAACCAAAGCCTAATGTAGAACACTCTCCTTATTCTGAACTCGAAGAAAAGCATAAAATAAAAATTGATTTTATACCTTTTATTCACGTAGAGCCTGTAGATTCTAAGCAGGTAAGACAGCAGAAAATAGACATCACAAAATTTACGGCTATCATTTTGACTAGCCGAAATGCTGTAGATCATTTTTTTAGAATTGCAGAAGAAATGCGCTACAAAATTCCTGATACCCTAAAGTATTTTTGCTTGAGTGAAGCGGTAGCTTACTACTTACAAAAGTATGTGGTGTATAGAAAACGAAAAATTTATGTAGGAAAACGAACATTTCAAGAGCTTGAGTCTAGCATCAAAAAGCACAAAAATGAGAAGTTTCTTCTTCCTTCTTCAGATATGCTAAAGCCTGTAGTACCTCAGCAATTAGATAAACTTGGGGTAGATTGGACGCGAGGTATTTTTTATAAAACAGTTGTTAGTGATTTGTCCCACCTCAGAGAGGTGTCTTATGACGTAGTCGTATTTTTTAGTCCAAGTGGTATTAAGTCACTATATGAAAACTTTCCAGATTTTGAACAAAAAAATACACGAATTGCTGCCTTTGGTAATTCTACTATAAAAGCAGCTGAAGAGAAGGGACTTAATGTTCAAATCCAAGCTCCAACTCCAGAAAACCCCTCTATGACGATGGCTATAGAAAATTACATCAAGGAATCTTGAATTCATTGAAGATTGTCTTTGAGACTAACAAAAAAAGCTGAAACGTCAAGTTTCAGCTTTTTTGTTGAAGTCTATTGAGTTAACTATCCTTTTGGAGCACCCTCAAGGATTTCTGAGCCAGCATACTCTTCAAAGGTTTTGAAATTATCTCTAAAGGATTTAGCTAGAATTTTTGCCTTTGCATCATAGGCTTCTTTGTCTTTCCAAGTCTCTCTAGGGTTCAGTACTTCATTTAGAACATTTGGGCAAGATTCAGGCATCGCTATATTGAAAATACTGTGTGTTTTGAAGTTCACTAGGTCCAGTTGTCCTTCCAATGCAGCTGTGATCATCGCTCTGGTGTGCTTGAGTTTCATCCTGCTTCCAGTGCCATAAGGGCCACCAGTCCAGCCCGTATTGATCAACCAGACATTCACCCCAGATGCTTTCATTTTTTGACTTAGCATATCACCATATCTAGTAGGATGTAGTGGCATAAAAGGAGCGCCAAAACAAGCTGAAAAGCTAGGTACTGGCTCTGTAATTCCTGCTTCAGTGCCAGCCACTTTTGCAGTATATCCACTTATAAAGTGATAAGCAGCCTGTCCTGGCGTCAGCTTACTGATGGGGGGCAAAACTCCAAAGGCATCAGCGGTTAGGAAAAAGATATGTTTCGGGTTTTTACCTACCAAGTTGGGCTGTATGTTATCTATATGGTCTATCGGATAGCTTACTCTTGTATTCTGAGTAATGCTGCTATCCATAAAATCTACTTCGCCATTTTTGATGACTACATTCTCAAGAATAGCACCTGGCTTTATGGCTTTATAAATATCAGGCTCTTTGTCTTCAGATAAGTCAATGACTTTGGCATAGCAGCCACCCTCAAAATTGAACACCGTATTTTCATTAGTCCAGCCATGCTCATCATCACCGATTAGTTTTCTGTTTGGGTCTGCAGAAAGTGTTGTTTTGCCTGTTCCAGAAAGTCCAAAAAATATGGCAGTATCTCCTTGTTTACCTACGTTTGCAGAGCAGTGCATCGGTAGTGTATTTTTCATAACTGGTAAGATGAAATTGAGGGCAGAGAAGATGCCTTTTTTTATTTCTCCAGTATATCCAGTGCCACCAATCAGGGCAATTTTTCTTGTGAAATTGAGAATAGCAAAGTTATGAGCCCTAGTGCCATCAGTTTCTGGATTTGCCATAAATCCTGGTGCATTTATCACGGTCCATTCTGGTTGGAAATCATCGAGTTCCTCTTCTGAAGGACTTAAGAACATATTGTAGGCAAACATATTACTCCATGGTAGCTCATTGATGTGCCTTATGTTTAGCCTGTAATTGTCATCCGCACAAGCGTAGGCATCTCTTACGTAGAGTTCTTTTTGGCTGAGGTAATCAATAACTTTGTCATAAAGCGAATCAAATTGATCTGGGTTGAATTCCAAGTTGATGTCACTCCACCAGACTTCATCTTTGGTGATGTTATCTTTTACTATAAACCTGTCTTTAGGAGAGCGTCCCGTAAACTCTCCAGTATTCACTGCTAGTGCGCCAGAGTTGACTTCTACGCCTTGACCTGTTTTGACGGTGATGTCATGCAGTTCTTTTGAGGAAAGCTGGTAGTGAATTTCTTTTGAGGTAATACCATACTTTGATAACTCAATCGTTTTCGTTAAATTTTGGGAAGTTGCCATAAATGTGTTGTGTTGTAGTTATGGCACGCAAATTTAAAGACTTTATCTTTAACTGGGAGATTAAATTTTTATTAATTCTTCTTTTTCTTGAAAACGTTAATTCCAACTAAAGCCCAGCTTATAATAAGAAGTGTCCCGCCAATAGGGGTGATCCAGGCGATAATTTTAAAATCAAAGCCTGAAAGTGAGTTGGTAGCAAGTCCATAGATAGAGCCAGAAAAGAAAATAACACCGATGAGGATCATCCAAAAAATGGTTTTGTTCATACGCTCTGTAGTGAAGTTTTGTGAAGAAAGGAAGACGAGAAATAAAGCGTGATAGATTTGATACTTCACTCCAGTTTCAAACGTGCTTATAGCTTCTGCAGAAATTACTTTCTCTAGCCCATGTGCTGCAAAGGCGCCTAATATAATTCCTATAACTCCAAAACTTATTCCAAGTAAAAACAATTTTCGTTTCGCCTTCATTTTTATGTCTATTATATTATGTAACTTCAATCTTTACCAAATTTAATCATTAAAACCCATATTCCCTTATGCGTAGTATTTTAATTATAGGTGCTGGCAAATCTACCTCTTCTCTTATACATTATTTACTTAGTGCCTCACATCAGGAAGATCTTCAGCTTATCATTGCAGATAAGAACAAGACTATTGCAGACGCTCATGCAGGACAGCATGATAGAGCACAAGCTATTGCTTTAGATGTTTTTAATACAGCAGAAAGACAACAAGCCATACAAGATTCAGATATTGTGATATCAATGCTTCCAGCTAGATTTCATATAGAAGTGGCCAAAACTTGCGTGGAGTATAACAAAAACATGGTTACGGCCTCTTACGTTTCCAAAGAGATGCAAGCTCTGGATGAAGAAGTGAAAAAGAAAGGGCTTACATTTTTGAACGAAATAGGCGTAGATCCTGGTATAGACCATATGAGTGCCATGCAAGTGCTAGACAGAATACGTTCTAAAGGTGGTAGGATGTTGCTCTTTGAATCTTTTACAGGTGGGCTAGTAGCACCAGAGTCTGATGACAACCTTTGGAATTATAAATTCACTTGGAATCCACGTAATGTGGTGGTAGCTGGTCAGGGTGGTGCTGCAGAATTTATACAAGAAGGACAACATAAGTATATTCCCTATCAGCGGCTTTTTCGAAGAACTGAATTTCTTCAAATCCCAGATTATGGCAGATTTGAAGGTTTGGCCAATAGGAACTCTTTAGCCTATAGAAGCATATATGGCCTTCAAGATATACCTACTTTATACAGAGGCACCTTAAGGCGTGTTGGGTTTAGCAAGGCCTGGAATGTGTTTGTACAGCTGGGCATGACAGATGACAGCTACACTATGCAAGATACAGAACAGATGAGTTATAGGGCTTTTGTTAATTCTTTTCTTCCTTATTCACCAACAGATTCTGTAGAATTAAAACTGAGGTTGAGTTTGAAAATAGATCAAGATGATTTGATTTGGGATAAGCTTTTAGAACTAGATCTTTTTAATGCTGAAAAGACCATTGGAATAAAAAATGGCACACCAGCGCAAGCTTTGCAAAAAATACTTGAAGAAAAATGGACGCTTCAGCCTGAAGACAAAGATATGATTGTGATGTATCATAAATTTGGATATGAACTCAATGGAGTACAAAGGCAGATAGACTCTACGATGGTAAGTATTGGAGCAGATCAAACTTACACTGCTATGGCTAAAACCGTTGGCCTACCTCTTGGCATTGCTACCCTGATGCTCCTAAATGGTGAAATAAGTACAAAGGGAGTGATAAGACCTATCTATCCTGAAATCTATAACCCAATCCTTAAAACTTTAGAACAGTATAGTATTAGATTTAAAGAAACTGAAAGAGAATACATAGGCTATAACCCAGATAAACTTTCATAACTAAAAGCAATTAGTCATGTGCTAAAGCATAGACACAGGTAAAGTTTTCAAACTCTAGAAAACTTAAAGTGTAGTGAGTGATTTCGTCATGGTGAATCACTTTTGCATTTGTTTTTTGACTTGAAATTTCAAAATCTTCTACAAGAATATCATGTAGAAAAAGCAAACCTTTCTTGCCGTAAAGTTTATAAAGGGACTCCTTAGCTCCCCAAACAATGGTAAGTTTCCTTACTAAATCTTCACCATCACCTAGTGCCTTATATTCTTCTACGGGCGTAAACTTTGGAGCTATGAGTTTTATTTTGTCTCTTTGTTTTTCTATATCAATCCCTACTTTTTTATCAGAAACAATTACGGCGGTAAACTCAAAGGAGTGGGTGATGGAGATGTGGTTGTGGTCTGCTAAATGAGGCTTGCCATTTTCATCATAGCTTAAGTCAAAATCTGTGTAGCCAAACTCCTTTAGCAAATGCCGTATGCTCATAAAGCCTTTTTTATGAATCAAAGATTTCATTCCCTCGTAGCGGCTTTGGCAATAGTCTGTTAGGACTATCCCTTGCTCAAGTACATCTTGGGTTTCTTCAATCTTCCAAATCAGCGCCGTTGTGTCTTCATCTACTGTTATTCTTTTGTAAATCGGCATAAAGTTATGTGGGGTTTCCTTAATTTTGCTTTTTCAAAAATATAATAAAATTACATTATGAGTACGGAAACATTACCTTATACACCATATAAAGTCAAAGATATAACCTTGGCAGAATGGGGAAGACGCGAAATAGAGCTAGCAGAATCTGAAATGCCTGGCTTGATGGCGTTAAGAGAGGAATTTGGTAGCCAAAAACCACTAAAGGGTGCTCGCATTGCAGGCTGCCTGCACATGACAATCCAAACCGCTGTCCTTATTGAAACGCTTGTAGAACTTGGCGCTGAGGTAACCTGGAGTTCTTGTAATATATTTTCTACTCAGGACCATGCTGCAGCCGCCATTGCTGAAGCTGGTGTAGCAGTTTATGCCTGGAAAGGCATGACAGAAGAAGAATTTAACTGGTGCATAGAGCAAACTTTATTTTTTGGGGAAGACAGGCAACCCCTCAACATGATTTTGGACGATGGTGGAGACCTTACTAATATGGTTTTGGATGATTACCCTCAACTGGCGGAGGGCATAAAAGGACTTTCTGAAGAAACCACAACTGGGGTTCACAGGCTTTATGAGCGTATGAAAAACGGAACACTTCCTATGCCAGCTATCAATGTGAATGATAGTGTGACTAAATCTAAATTTGATAACAAATACGGCTGTAGAGAAAGCGCCGTAGATGCAATAAGACGAGCTACCGACTTGATGCTAGCAGGAAAGAGAGTTATAGTTTGTGGATATGGAGATGTAGGTAAAGGTACAGCAGCATCCTTCAAAGGTGCAGGATCCATAGTTACCGTGACAGAGATAGATCCTATTTGTGCATTGCAAGCAGCGATGGATGGATTTGAAGTGAAAAAACTAGAAACTGTTGCACCCACTGCAGATATCGTTATTACTACAACAGGTAATAAAGACATCATAAGAGGAGAGCATTTTGAGTCTTTCAAAGACAAAACTTTGGTATGTAATATAGGCCATTTCGATAATGAAATTGATGTCGCTTGGCTAAAGAAAAACCACGGCAGTACCCGTGTAGAAATCAAACCGCAAGTAGATAAATATACCATCAATGGCAAAGATATTATCCTCTTAGCAGAAGGAAGATTGGTCAATCTGGGATGTGCTACTGGGCATCCTAGTTTTGTGATGAGTAATTCATTCACAAATCAGACTCTTGCTCAAATGGAGCTTTGGCAAAATACAGCTCAATATAATAATGAAGTCTATATGCTGCCTAAGCATCTAGACGAAAAAGTTGCTAAGCTACACCTAGAACGTCTTGGTGTGGAGCTTACAGAGCTAAAAACAGACCAAGCCGACTACATTGGCGTTCAAGTAGAAGGGCCATTCAAACCTGAATACTATAGGTATTAGGTTTTTAGATTATAATGAATTATTAAAACCAAGTCGCCTAGGCTTGGTTTTTTGTTTGAATACTCAACGTGAACTTTAGTGACTTCTACTTAGGAATTCAACACGCAGATTTTAAACTAGAAGTGAAATCTTTATATTTGAATCAAATTCAACATCAACATGCATTTACATTTTATTGCTATAGGAGGCAGTGCCATGCACAATCTTGCTATGGCGCTACATGAAAAAGGAGAACACATCACCGGTAGTGATGATGAAATCTTTGAGCCGTCAAAATCTAGATTAAAAGCCAAAGGCTTACTACCCGATGAGTTTGGCTGGTTTCCAGAAAAAATAACTACTGGCATAGATGCTGTAATTCTTGGCATGCATGCCAAAGCTGATAATCCTGAACTGCTAAAAGCAAAAGAACTTGGCCTAAAGATTTACTCTTACCCAGAATACCTCTATGAGCATTCCAAAGGAAAAACTCGCGTAGTGATAGGTGGCTCTCATGGCAAGACTACTATTACGGCTATGGTTTTGCATGTGATGCATTACCATGACAAAGCAGTAGATTTTATGGTCGGTGCTCAGCTTGATGGGTTTGATACGATGGTACACCTTACAGATGAAAATGATTTTATCTTATTAGAAGGCGACGAGTATCTGAGCTCCGCTATAGATCCAAGGCCAAAATTTCATCTATATCAACCAAATATTGCTTTGCTAAGCGGTATTGCCTGGGACCACATCAATGTATTTCCAAGCTTTCAGAATTATGTAGAACAGTTTGAAATTTTTCTAGACACGATGACCAATGGCAGTACTTTGGTTTATAATGAAGAGGATGATATCTTATCTCAACTTGCCCTAAATGCTAAACAACCCACCCGAAAGCACGCCTATTCTACTCCAGAACATAGCATTGAAGACGGTGTTACTTTTCTAGAAACAGCCGAAGGCCCTATGCCAATAGAAGTGTTTGGGAAACACAATTTACAAAACATTGCCGGAGCCAAATGGATATGCCAACACATGGGTGTAGATGAAGATGATTTTTATGAAGCGATTAGCGATTTCTCAGGCGCATCAAAACGTTTAGAACAAATAGCAGAGACTGATAAAGCACTGGTTTTTAAGGATTACGCTCATTCACCCTCTAAAGTAATTGCAACGACTACAGCTGTGAAAACTCAGTTTCCCTCCAAAATTCTGATGGCTTGTTTAGAACTACACACATACAGCAGTTTGAATGCAGATTTCCTTAAAGAATATAACGAAGCCCTAAATGCCGCAGATGAAGCTGTGGTGTTCTTTTCACCAAAAGCCCTAGAAATCAAACAGCTAGAAGCTATTACTGAACATCTAAATTTTGAAGCTTTTGGTAGAAAATATTTAAAGGTTTTTACAGATCCAAAAGCGTTTAAGGCGTTTTTAAAATCCAAAATCTATGTAGATTACGTTTTACTTTTGATGAGTTCGGGCAACTATGGAGGATTGGATTTTGAAGAAGTAAAACGTTGGATTCAGTAAAAATGCTGATATACATGTCTTTTTCAAAAGTAATGTATTACAAAGAGTATAAGCCAATGAGTTCTTTATGGTAAAATTAAATACCCTCTAAGATTCAAGCCCTTAGAAGGTATGAATCAATATTACACTTATGCAAGTGCCAAAGTCTATAAATTAATTGAGCCCCTCATTTTATTAATTCTTATCTTTAGTTTTTAAAACAAGTAGAGACATGACTTCATCCGCTAAGTCCTTCAGTATAAAACAATGGTCTGAAGGTGATAGACCCAGAGAAAAACTCATGCAAAAAGGCAAAACTAGCCTTAGTGATGCAGAGCTCCTAGCTATACTCATAGGGTCTGGCAATAGGAATGAGAGTGCTGTGGAGCTTTGCAAAAAGATACTCCACGCCTCTGGCAATAGTTTGCATAAACTTGCAAAATCTGGTTTTGCAGAACTATCAGCATTCAAAGGAATAGGGGAGGCCAAAGCCATCAGCATCATAGCTGCCATGGAACTTGGCAAGAGAAGAGCTGCCGAACCCATTGGAGATTTTGAGAAGATAACATCCAGCAAGGATGTATTCAGAATCATGCATTCTCATATCGGAGACCTGGACCATGAGCAGTTTTGGGTACTAATGCTCAACAACTCTAATAAGGTTATCTTCAAATTATCTTTAAGCAAAGGAGGCATCACAGCAACCATGGTAGATACGCGTTTGCTTTTCAAAAACGCTTTAGCACAAGGTGCTACTGCTTTGGTACTTGCTCATAACCATCCCTCTGGCACGTTGCAGCCTAGTGAAGCAGACAAAAGCATCACCCAGAAGATAAAACACGCCGGAGAGCTTCTGGATATAAAAGTGCTAGACCATATCATTGTGACAGAAAAAACTTACTTTAGCTTTGCAGATGAAAGCATGCTATAACTTATGGAGCTACTGGTTTATATTCCAAAACAAACCCCAAGAATCAACTATATTTTCAGGCATATCTGTGGACGAATTTTAGGCTTTAAAGTTAAATTCACTTCCAAAGTTGAAGATTTTATAGCCTTTGAAGGGGTGAAGTTTTCCTACGCTAAAAAGCGATTGGGCAATGAAGTGTTTGTTCAGAAATTTGGTTTGCTAGAAGAGTTGGGAATCAATGACCTCAGTTTTAGCACAGATAGGTGGGAGGAGGTGCCTTGTTTTTTTAGAGTATCTTCAGAAAGCGATATTCCTTTTGATATCTTTTCTGCGGCCTTTTATTTGGTAACGCGGTATGAAGAGTACCAGCCACACGTCAAAAATGATGTGGACTCTTATCCTATAGAAGAAAGTCTTGCCTATCAACATAATTTTTTGAAAACTCCGGTGGTAGATGTTTGGGCTTATCAACTGAAAACCATTCTAAAAGCTAAATTTCCCACTCATGATTTTCCAGAAAAACAGTTCAAAAGTCAGTTTCTGATTTCAGTTTCAAAAGCGTTTAAGCACAGGCATAACGGATTTTTGAGATTGGTAGGGGCTACTCTTAGAGATATAATTCAGTTTCAATATACATCCATATTTGAACGCCTACAAACCTTGCTGAGAGTTCAGCCAGACCCTTATGATAATTACGATGAGCTTATTGAGTTTGCCAAAGACCACAACTTGAAATTAGACTTCTACTTCCAACTGAGCAACTACTCACGCTATAGCAAAAACATCAGCTACAATAAGCGTATTTATCATAAATTGATCAAATCTATGGGAGATTATGGCGATTTAGGATTGCTTCCTGGGTTTGAAGCCCTTTATGATGTTGATGTTCTAAAGGATGAAAAAAAACGCTGGGAGAGTATCGTTAACCGTAGCTTATCTAAAGCCCTAATCAAAAATTATCATCTCAATTTTCCAGATGCCTATTTGAATTTTAATAAAATCGAAATTGAAAAAGATTATTCTATGGGCTACCAACGCAATATTGGCTTTAGAGCAGGAACCTGTACTCCTTTTCAGTTTTATGATTTGAATCTTGAACAAGTCTCTGGCTTAGTAGTAAGGCCTTATGTGATGAATTCTAATGTGCTGAAAGGACCCGATATGTATGAAAAAATTGAGGAACTAAAGCATTTAAAATCAACTATCAGTGCAGTGAATGGTGAGATGAATCTTATATTTGAAAATTCTGACTTTGCCGATACAAATTTAAAAAATGCCATTTTTGAACTGATGAAAGACTCTTTATAAATGAAAGACATAACAGATATATTTTTCGACTTAGATCACACGCTTTGGGATTTTGATAAAAATTCTGAACTTACCTTTCAAACTATTTTTGACGAATACAAGTTAGACCTTCCCCTCAATGAGTTTTTGGAGGTGTATCTGCCCATAAATCAAAAATACTGGAAACTCTACAGAGACGGAAAGATAGAACAACAACACCTCAGGTTTGAGCGACTCAATGAAGTTTTTCAAGTCCTCAAATACCAGTCTTCAGAACAACTTATTCATGACTTATCACAGGCTTATGTAGATTACCTGCCAAACCATAATCATCTATTTCCAGACACCCACGAGGTTTTAAATTACCTCAAAACCAAATATCGACTCCACATTATCACCAACGGCTTCTATGACGTTCAGCATAAGAAGCTAGGGAACTCCAAGTTGACCCCCTACTTCAAAACCGTGACGACCTCTGAAGATGCAGGAGTAAAAAAACCAAATAAAATCATCTTTGAATACGCTTTGGATTTGGCTAAAACCAAAACACAGCAAAGCATCATGATTGGAGATAACCTTGAAGCTGATGTGCAAGGCGCAAAAGCCTTTGGCATGGAGGCGGTGTTCTTTGGCAAAGCACCCGATTATAAAGGCTTACAAATTCAAAATTTAAACGAACTCAAAACACTTTTTTAAGATGAGAACACTTTTTAGTTTCCTATTTCTGGCGCTATTCCAAATCGGAATAAGTCAAACTACTTCTGTAAATACTTATGAATACGTCATCGTTCCTATGAAGTTTGAATTTCAAGATGAACCTAATCAATACCAACTCAATATTCTGTCCAGGGTTCTGCTCAAAGAACAAGGCTTTAAAGTTTATATGGATACAGAAGAACGCCCTTTGAATTATCAAGGAAACACCTGCAAACCCCTGTTTCTTGAAGTTGAAAATACCAGTGGTTTTCTTAGTATTAGTCTAGTAGCCAGACTAAAAGATTGTTATGATAATGTCCTTTTAGAAACTGAAGAAGGAAAGAGTAAAATCAAAGATTTTAAAGAAGGCTATCAAGATGCTCTTAAAAGGGCTTTTGCATCATTTTCAGACTTAAATTATTCTTATGATAAAGTTGCAGAAGTAGAGTCTAGACCCAAAACTATCCCTGAGGATGATGAGCAATTGAGCAAAGCAGAAGACGCCTATCCAAACAAAAGCAGCTATAAATTTGGCGGTGAGACTTTTTGGCTAGTTAAAAATGAATCTG
>Ga0102927_1000169_pt1 | contig 14911 bp, 14 predicted proteins | sample SalPon1_A_H2O_MG_FD_78208 | JGI IMG/M metagenome (GOLD analysis project Ga0102927, IMG submission 78208) | Salt pond water microbial communities from South San Francisco under conditions of wetland restoration - Salt Pond MetaG R1_A_H2O_MG | ecosystem: Environmental > Aquatic > Non-marine Saline... | reverse complement strand
CCCGGCTGCCCCGCCACTCGGTCTCCGAGGACAATCCTGCGCCCTACACCCTGCTGAGCCCCGACGATCCGCTTTTCATGGCCCAGAGCGGGCTGGTGAGTGACGAGGGTAGCGCCCCCGATCATCAGGCGCAGTGGAGCGCCGAGGCTCAGCGCTACACCCTTACCGCGGGCGAGGATCGGCTCGAGGTGCCGCTGCGCTGGAGCAACGGCGAGGGCGTGGTCGTGACCCGGCGCTATATCTTTGAGCGCGACCGTTATCGGGTGCGCATGGTCCAGAGCGTGCAGAACAACAGCGACACGCCCTGGCGTGCCTATCAGTACAACCAGCTGCGGCGCTCGGCACAGACCGAGGGCCCCGGGTTTCTCGGGGCGGCCAGCTATACCGGCGGCGTGATCTACAGCCCGTCCGAGAAGTACGAAAAGATCAGCTTCGGCGACATGGAAGACAGCAACCTGTCGCGGGACATCGACAATGGCTGGCTCGCCATGATCCAGCACTACTTCCTGTCCGCCTGGGTGCCGCCGCGCGACCGTGAGCTGCGGTATTACAGCCGCTTCGACGAGGGCGAGTACGTGCTGGGCCAGAGTTCGGCCTGGCAGACGGCCGAGCCCGGCGAGAGCGTATCGTTCGAAAACCGGCTGTTCGCCGGGCCCAAGGAGCAGAGCCGGCTGGACACTGTGGCGGCCGGCCTCGAGCTGACCGTCGACTACGGCTGGCTTACCATCATCTCCAAGCCGCTTTTCATCGCGCTCAGCTGGATCCACGGCGTGGTGGGCAACTGGGGGTGGTCGATCATCCTGCTCACCCTTGGCATCAAGCTGGTGTTCTACAAGCTCTCCGAGACCAGTTATCGCTCGATGGCGCGCATGCGCAAACTCCAGCCCGAGATGCAGAAGCTGCGCGAGCGCTACTCCGAGGATCGCCAGCAGATGAACCAGGAGCTCATGCAGCTCTACAAAAAGGAAAAGGTGAACCCGCTGGGCGGCTGTCTGCCCATCCTCATCCAGATCCCGGTGTTCATCGCCCTCTACTGGGTGCTGCTCGAGAGTGTCGAACTGCGCCAGGCGCCGTGGATCCTGTGGATCCAGGACCTGTCGGTGCGCGACCCCTTCTATGTGCTGCCGCTTTTGATGGGCGCATCGATGTTCCTGCAGCAAAAGCTCAACCCGGCGCCGATGGACCCGATCCAGCAGAAGATCATGATGGGACTGCCGTTCGTGTTCACCATCTTTTTCATGTTCTTCCCCGCCGGGCTGGTGCTCTACTGGGTGACCAACAACAGCCTGTCGATCCTGCAGCAGTGGTTCATTACCCGCCAGATCGAGGCGGGCGACCAGAAGGCGAATGCCTGACGCGACCATCTGTGCGGTGGCAACCCCGCCGGGGCGCGGCGGCATTGGCGTGGTGCGGCTCTCCGGGCCCGACACCGGGAGCCTGACCGAGGCGGTGGCCGGGCCGCTGCCCGCCCCGCGGCGGGCCAGCATGCGGCGCTTTGCCGGCGAGGACGGCAGCGCCATCGACGAGGGGCTGGTGCTGTGGTTTCCCGGCCCGCATTCGTTCACCGGCGAGGATGTGGCCGAGCTCCACGGCCACGGCGGGCCGGTGGTCATGGACCGGCTGCTGCAACGGCTGCTGGGACTTGGCGCGCGGCTTGCCGACCCCGGTGAATTCAGCCAGCGCGCCTATGTGAACGGCCGCATGGATCTGACCCGGGCCGAGGCGATTGCCGATCTGATCGAAGCGGGCAGCGAGTCGGCGGCGCGGGCCGCCGTGCGATCACTGCAGGGCGAGTTCGCCGACACCATTAACGGGCTGGTCCAGCGCCTGACTGACCAGCGGGTCCATCTGGAAGCCGGCATCGACTTTGCCGACGAGCCCCTCGAAGGGCTGGCCCTCGACAATGTCACCCGCTCGATCGAGGCCATCGCCGCCGAGGTGGCGGCCACCCGCGAGGCGGCCAGCCGCGGGCAGCAACTCCGGGAAGGCCTGAGTGTGGTGATCGCCGGCCGGCCCAATGCCGGCAAGTCCAGCCTGCTGAATGCACTGGCCGGCCGCGATGCGGCGATTGTCACCGCCCTCGCCGGTACCACGCGGGACGTGCTGGAATCGTACCTGCACCTGGATGGCCTGCCACTGCGGGTGCTCGACACCGCCGGGCTGCGTGAGGGTGGCGACGTGGTCGAGCAGGAGGGGGTGCGGCGCGCGCGCCAGGCCATGGCGGCCGCCGATTGCATCCTCATGGTGGTGGACGACGCAGCCGGTGACGACGCCGCGGTGGCCCCGGCGGACTGGCCCCGAGACACGCCGGTGACGGTGGTATACAACAAGATCGACTGCAGCGGCCGCGCCCCCGGTCAGTCGGCGGCCGGGGTGGCCGTCTCGGCCCTCACCGGCGCGGGTATGGAAGCGCTACGCGATCACCTGCGATCTCGTCTGGGCGCGGATGACACCGAGGCGGTGTTCATCGCCCGGCGGCGTCATCTGCAGGCGCTGGATGCTGCCGCCGCGCACATCGATACGGCGCTCGAGGCCGCACGGGCCGGCGCCGGTGAGGAGCTGGTTGCCGAGTCGCTGGGCGCGGCCCAGGCGTCGCTGGGGGAGATTACCGGGGCCGTGACCACGGAGGACCTGCTCGGCCGGATCTTCTCGATTTTCTGTATCGGTAAATAACGGGGTGGACGCGGCTATGCAGTTCGATCAGGGCTATGACGTCATCGTGGTAGGCGGGGGTCACGCCGGCACCGAGGCGGCCCATGCGGCGGCCCGGATGGGTGCGCGCACGCTGCTGCTCACCCAGAGTCTGGAGGGCATCGGCCAGATGAGCTGCAACCCCGCCATCGGCGGGATCGGCAAGGGCCATCTGGTGCGCGAGGTCGATGCCATGGGCGGCGTCATGGGGCGGGCCGCGGATCATGCCGGCATCCAGTTCCGCACCCTCAACCAGCGCAAGGGCCCGGCCGTGCAGGCCACCCGCGCCCAGGCCGACCGCAGCCGCTATCGCCAGGCCGTGCGCCGCCTCCTCGACGACGTGCCCGGCCTGGCCCTGTTCCAGGACACGGTCCACGACCTGATCGTGGAGCACGGCCAGGTCCGCGGCGTGGTCACCGGCATGGGCCTGGAGCTGCGGGCCGCCGCGGTGGTGCTGACGGTGGGGACGTTTCTCGGTGGCACCATCCACATTGGTGACCACAACCGGCGCGGCGGTCGCGCCGGCGAGAGCCCGTCCATCGCCCTCGCCGAGCGTCTGCGGGCCATGCCGCTGCGGGTGGGCCGGCTCAAGACCGGGACGCCGCCGCGCATCGACGCGGCGAGCATCGATGACTCATCCCTCGATGCGCAGCCCGGTGACGACCGGCCGGTGTTCTTCTCGCGCTGGAGTCGCGGTGACGAGCACCCGCGCCAGGTGCCCTGCCACATTACCCACACCAACCCCGACAGCCACGCGATCATCCGCGCCGCGCTGCATCGCTCGCCCATGTACAGCGGCGACATCGACGGCGTCGGCCCGCGCTACTGCCCGTCCATCGAGGACAAGGTGGTGCGCTTTGCCGATCGCGACGGGCATCAGATCTTTCTTGAGCCCGAGGGGCTCGAAACCCGCGAGGTCTATCCCAACGGCATCTCCACGAGCCTGCCGTTTGATGTGCAGATTGCGCTGGTGCGCAGCATCCGTGGCCTTGAACACGCCCATGTCACCCGCCCGGGCTACGCCATCGAGTACGACTATCTCGACCCGCGTGATCTGCACCCGAGCCTCGAGAGCCTGCAGCTGCCGGGGCTGATGCTGGCCGGTCAGATCAACGGCACCACCGGCTACGAAGAGGCCGCCGCCCAGGGGCTGCTGGCCGGCATCAACGCCGCTGCCCGCGCCGGCGACCGGGCCCCCTGGGTGCCCCAGCGTCACGAAGCCTACATCGGGGTGCTGGTGGATGATCTGACCACCCGCGGCACCCGCGAGCCCTACCGCATGTTCACCTCGCGGGCGGAATACCGGCTACAGCTGCGTGAGGACAACGCCGATCTGCGGCTCATGCCGGTGGCCCGCGACTATGGACTGATCAGTGATGCCGCCTGGCGCGATTTCTGCAGCTACCGAGACGCCATCGACGCCGAGCGGCGGCGGCTGGAGACCACCTGGCTGCGGCCGGCGGATCTGGGCAATGACCATGGCACCCGGCAGCTCGGCCAGCCGCTGCGCCGCGAGCAGTCGCTGATGAACCTGCTCAAACGCCCCGAGATGGACTATCCCGCCCTGATGGCGCTGCCCGGCGCCGGCCCGGGGCCGGAGGATCCGGCCGTCTGCCGCCAGGTGCTGATCGGTGCGCGCTACGACGGCTATCTCAAGCGCCAGTCCGATCAGGTGGCCCGCCAGGCGCGCCACGAGGACGAGCCCGTGCCGGCGGATCTGGACTATCGCCAGGTCGCCGGGCTGTCGGCGGAAGTCTGCGAAAAGCTCCACCACCACCGCCCGGCCACGCTGGGGCAGGCCGGCCGCATCCCCGGTGTGACCCCGGCCGCGGTGTCGCTGCTGCTGGTCCACCTGCGTCGCGGGCGGACCCGCCAGAGCGCCTGAATGGCGGCGGCCGACGGCCAGGACGCGGCGCTTCTGCGGACCGGTGTGAAGCGCCTGGGCCTGGATCCGGACGCGTCCGCGCTGGCGGCGTTGATGGCCTATCGCGATCTGCTGGCGCGCTGGAATCGGGTGTACAACCTCTCGGCGGTGCGCGATCCGCAGGCAATGATCCCGCGCCACCTCCTCGACAGCCTGGCCGTGCTGCCCTGGCTGCCCGATGGCGCGCTGCTGGATGTGGGCTCGGGCGCCGGGCTGCCGGGACTGCCGATCGCCATCGCTCAGCCGCAGCGCCCGGTCACGCTGCTCGAGCCCAATCAAAAGAAGGGGCGTTTTCTCCGTCAGGTCTGTCTGGCGCTGGGGCTGGACAACGTCACCCTGGTGGCCGAGCGGATCGAGGCGTTTGATCCGCCGCAGCCGTTTGCCGGGGCCATCTGCCGGGCCTTCACCGATGCCGCCGGCTTCTGGGCGGTGGCCGCCCCGCGGGTCGCCGAATCGGCACCGGTGATCGCCATGAAAGGCCGTCCCGAGGCGGAATCATTGGCCGGGCTTGAAACCGCTGGCGTATCATGGCGGCGCCAGCCGCTGGCAATACCCGGGCTTGATGCGTCACGCCATTTGCTCATTATGGAGCGATCGATCGCTGCGACAGGGATGACCCGATGAACCAGACACTCGCCATCGCCAATCAGAAAGGCGGCGTCGGCAAGACCACGACCTGCGTCAACCTGGCCGCGTCGCTGGTCAGCAACGGACGCCGCGTGCTGCTGGTGGACATGGACCCCCAGGCCAACGCCACGGTGGGCGCGGGCATCGATAAGGACGCCGTGCGCGCCAGCAACTACGAGCTGCTCATGGGCGAGGCGACGGCCCGCGGCGTGCGCTGCCGGGACGGGCATGGCGGGTTCGACGTGCTGCCGGCCAACGGCGATCTCACCGCCGCCGAAGTCGGCCTGATGAGCGTCGGCGAAGGCCGCGAAAAGCGTTTGCAGAGCGCGCTCGCACCCTGTCGCGATGAGTACGACCACATCCTCATCGACTGCCCGCCGTCGCTCAACCTGCTGACCGTCAACGCCTTCGTGGCCGCCGATCACGTCCTCATCCCCATTCAGTGCGAGTACTACGCGCTGGAGGGGCTGACCGCACTGCTCAACACCATCGAGCGCGTCCGCCAGACCGTCAACCCGAGCCTCGAGATCGAGGGCCTGGTGCGGACCATGTTCGATGGCCGCAACAACCTGTCCAACCAGGTCGGCGCGCAGCTGCTCGCGCACTTTCCCGGTCAGGTCTATCGCACCCAGATCCCGCGCAACGTGCGCCTCGCCGAGGCCCCCAGTCACGGCCTGCCGGTGCTGCAGTACGATCGCGGCTCGCGCGGCGCGGTGGCCTATCTGGCCCTCGCCTCGGAGCTTCTGCGGCGACAGCCACGCACAACCGCCGAGGCGGGAGGATTGTCATGACGAATCGACGCAAGGGCCTGGGCCGCGGGCTGGACGCCCTGCTGGGGGAATCCGCCGAGGGCGCGGACGCCGATGATCTGCGTGATCTGCCCCTGGATCAGCTCGAGGGGGGGCGCTATCAGCCGCGCCGCGAATTTGACCCCGCCGCGCTCCAGACGCTGGCGCAGTCGATCCGCACCCAGGGCGTGGTTCAGCCGATCGTGGTGCGCACCCTGCCCGACGGCGAGCGCTACGAGATCGTCGCCGGCGAGCGGCGCTGGCGGGCGGCCCAGCTTGCCGAGCTGGAGACCATCCCGGCGATCATCCGCGAGATTTCCGATGACCGCGCGGTGGCCGTCGCGCTTATCGAGAACATCCAGCGCGAAGACCTCAACCCGCTGGAGGAGGCCAACGCCCTGCAGCGGTTGACCGAGGAATTCGGCATGACCCACCAGACCATTGCCGAGGCGGTGGGTCGCTCGCGGGTGGGTGTCTCGAACCTGTTGCGGCTGCTCGAGCTGGCGCCCGAGGTGAAGGGCTATATCGGCGAGGGCGCCCTCGAGATGGGTCACGGCCGGGCGCTGCTGGCGCTGGACGCCGGCCGCCAGGCCGAAGCGGCGGCGCGGGTGGTCAAGCGCGGCCTGACGGTGCGCCAGACCGAGGCGCTGGTGCGTCAGTGGCTGGCGGGCGATGGCACCGAGGCGGCCGAGCCGGAAAAGACCGATCCCAATATCCGGCGCCTGCAGGACGATCTGGCCGATCGGCTGGGCGCCAGCGTGCGCATCGAGCCGGGCCAGCGCGGCAAGGGACGCCTGGTGATCCGCTACAACAGCCTCGACGAGCTCGACGGTATTCTCGAGCACATCCGTTGAAGCCCATGGGTGAGTTCATTATACTCCGAGCACTTTTGCAGCGCTGCATCGGGGTCGTGTGTCCCTGAAGCGCGTCGCGATACGGGTGATCCGCTGGCAGCTGGCCATCGGGTTCATCGCCGCCGGGATCTGGACGCTGGTCAGTGGCAGTGCCGCGGGACTGGCGGCCATGGCGGGTACGGGCATCAGCGCCTTCATGACGGGTTACGTCGCGATGCGCTGGGGCCTGAGGAGCGCGACCGAAGACGACCCGAGGGCGATCCTCGGCGCCTTCTACCGCGCCGAGATGATGAAGCTGCTGCTCGGGACGGTGCTGATTGTGACCGCCGTCTACGCCTTCCGGAGCGAAGCGGCGGCGCTGGTGACCACACTGGCCCTGACACTGGCCGCCTACGGCCTGGTGCTGCTGGGCGACATTGACTGAACGCTGACGCGACGGGACAGAAACGACTATGGCAAGTTCGGCCACGGAATATGTCACCCACCACCTTGAACACCTCACGGTGGGCGAAGGGTTCTGGACGCTGCATATCGACACCCTCGTGGTCTCCTGGGTGCTGGGCCTGATCTTTCTGGGGCTTTTCTACAGCGTGGCTCGCAAGGCCAGTGTCGAGTCACCGACCGGATTGCAGAACGTCATCGAGAGCTGCGTCGAGTTCATCGACCAGCAGGTCAGCGACAGTTTCAACGGGCCCAAGGACTTTGTCGCGCCCCTGGCGCTGACCATCTTCATCTGGGTGCTGTTCTGGAACCTGATGGATCTGATCCCGGTGGACCTGTTCCCGGAGATCATGAAGCTGTTCGGTGTCGAGTACGTGCGCATCCTGCCGTCCGCCGACATGAACGCCACCTTTGGCCTGTCGCTGACCGTACTGGCGCTGATCATCATCTACAGCATCAAGGGCAAGGGTGCGAAAGGCTTCGGCAAGGAGATGTTCTGCCATCCCTTCGGCTCGCATCCGGCGCTGTGGCCGGCCAACCTGCTGCTCAACATCGTCGAGATGATCGCCAAGCCGGTGTCGCTCGGCATGCGGCTGTTCGGTAACCTCTACGCCGCCGAAATCATTTTCATCCTGATCGCGCTGCTGCCGGTCTGGGCCCAGTGGGTGCCGGGTGTTGCCTGGGCGATCTTCCATATTCTGGTGATCCCGTTGCAGGCATTCATCTTCATGGTGCTCACCATCGTGTATCTGAGTCTCGCGTATGAGAGTCACTGAGGGGTCGGCCCGACGCCACCCATCGAACCGCTTTTAACCCTTAAACGACCCCTGTATTGGAGGAACCATGGAAGCAATCGCCCAGGTCCAGGCATTTACCGCCATCACCATTGGACTCATCTTCGCCTTCGCCGCCGTCGGCACGAGCATCGGCTTTGGTCTGCTCGGCGGGAAGTTTCTCGAGGGCATCGCCCGTCAGCCTGAAGTTGCTGGTGTCCTGCAGGTGCGCATGTTCATCGTCGCCGGTCTGCTCGACGCGCTGTCGATCATCGGTGTGGCCTTCGCGGCGCTGCTGATGTTCGCGAACCCGCTGCTCGGCGCGCTGAGCTGATCCCCTCGGACATCACGACAACCTGCCATTCACCGGCAGCCATCGGAGAGTAGACCGTGGGCATTAACGCAACGCTGTTCGGACAGATGATCACCTTCCTGGTGTTCATTCTGTTCACCATGAAGTTTGTCTGGCCGCCCATTAAACAGGCCATGAGCGAGCGTCAGAAGCGGATCGCGGACGGTCTGGCATCGGCCGAGCGCAGCCAGCACGAGCTGGAGCTTGCCAAGGAGCGGGCCGCCGAGCATATCCGCGAGGCAAAGGCGCAGGCCGGCGAGATCATCGAGCGGGCCAACCGCCAGGGTGCCTCCATTGTGGACGAGGCGCGCGAGGAGGCCCGGGCGGTCGCCGAGCGTGAGAAGGCCGCCGCCGACGCCCGCATCGAGCAGGAGGTCAGTCAAGCCCGGGCCGAGCTGCGGCGCGAGGTCTCGCAACTGGCGATCACCGGCGCGAGTCGCATCCTCGAGCGTGAGGTCGACCCGAAGGCTCATCAGCAGATGCTCGATGAGCTGGCCGATCAGGTCTGAGGCGAAAGGATATGGCGCAGGAAACCACCGTTGCCCGTCCCTATGCCGAGGCCGCCTTTCAGCTCGCGCGTGCCGCCGACGCCCTCGCCGGCTGGGCGGACGGCCTGGCAATGGCGGCGGCCGTCGTTGCCGATGACCGCGTGGCGGCGGTTCTGGGCCATCCCCGGGTCGATGACGATCGCAAGGCGGGGCTGATCATCGACGTCTGCGGCGATGCCCTGGACGATCAGCAGCGTAATTTCGTGCGGCTGCTGGTGCAGCGCGACCGGATTGCCGTTCTGCCCGAGATCAGCCACCAGTACGATCGGCTTCGGGCCGAGCACGAGAAAACGCTCAACGCCCGGATCATCACCGCCCAGCCCGTCGACGACGCGGTGCGCCAGCGGCTCGAGGCGTCGCTTTCGAAGCGGCTCGAGCGGGTGGTGAGTCTGGACACCCAGCTCGACGAATCGCTTATCGGCGGTGCGGTGATCCGTGCCGGCGACCTGGTTATCGATGGCTCGGTGCGCGGTCGGCTCAACCGACTGACCAGCGCCCTCAGTCGCTAAGAGGACAGATTAGATGCAACTCAATCCCACGGAAATCAGTGACCTGATCAAACAGCGCATCGAAGGCTTCGAGGCCGTCGCCGAGGCGCGCAACGAAGGCACGGTGGTCAGCGTCAGCGACGGCATCGTGCGCATCCATGGCATCAGCGATGTCATGCAGGGCGAGATGCTCGAATTCCCCGGTGACACCTACGGCATGGCGCTCAACCTCGAGCGGGATTCCGTCGGCGCCGTGGTGCTCGGCAACTACTCGCACCTCAACGAGGGCGACACCGTGCGCACCACCGGTCGCATCCTCGAGGTGCCCATCGGCGAGGGCCTGCTCGGCCGCGTGGTCAACTCGCTGGGCGAGGCCATCGACGGCAAGGGCGCGATCACCGCCGAGCAGACCGCTCCGGTCGAGAAGGTCGCCCCCGGCGTCATTGACCGGCAGTCGGTGGACCAGCCGGTCCAGACCGGGCTCAAGGCCATCGACTCCATGGTTCCCGTGGGGCGCGGCCAGCGCGAGCTGATCATCGGCGACCGCCAGACCGGCAAGACCGCGGTGGCCGTCGACGCCATCATCAACCAGAAGAACACCGGCATTAAGTGCATCTACGTGGCGGTGGGCCAGAAGGCGTCGTCCATCGCCAACGTGGTGCGTAAGCTCGAGGAGCATGGCGCCCTCGACCACACCATCGTGGTGGCGGCCTCGGCGGCCGAGTCGGCGGCGCTGCAGTTCATCGCCCCCTACGCCGGCTGCACCATGGGCGAGTTCTTCCGCGACCGGGGCGAGGACGCCCTCATCGTCTTCGACGATCTCTCCAAGCAGGCCGTGGCCTATCGCCAGGTCTCGCTGCTGCTGCGCCGGCCGCCGGGCCGCGAGGCCTTCCCGGGTGACGTGTTCTACCTGCATTCGCGGCTGCTCGAGCGGGCCGCCCGCATCAACGAGGCCGATGTCGAGCGCCGCACCAACGGCGAGGTCAAGGGCAAGACTGGGTCGCTGACGGCGCTGCCGATCATCGAGACCCAGGCCGGCGACGTCTCGGCGTTCGTGCCCACCAACGTCATCTCGATCACCGACGGTCAGATCTATCTCGAGACCGACCTGTTCAACGCGGGCATCCGCCCGGCGATCAACGCCGGTCTATCGGTCTCGCGTGTCGGTGGCTCGGCCCAGACCAAGGTCATCAAAAAGCTCGGCGGCGGTATCCGCCTGGCGCTGGCGCAGTACCGCGAGCTGGCGGCCTTCGCGCAGTTCGCCTCGGACCTGGACGAGTCCACCCGCAAGCAGCTCGAGCGCGGTCAGCGCGCCATGGAGGTCCTCAAGCAGGGCCAGTACCAGCCGCTGTCGGTGGCCTTCATGGCGGTGTCGCTGTTCGCGCTGAACGAGGGCTACCTCGACGATCTCGACAACAAGGTGGTCAGCGACTTCGAGGCCGCGCTGCACCAGCACGTCGCCAACAACGCCACCGAGCTGATGCGCACCATCAACGAGACCGGCGACTACAGCGACGAGATCAAGGACCAGCTCAAGGCGGTGCTTGATGACTTCAAGGCAACGGGCACCTGGTAACGGGTCGCAAGGGTAGTACGGTATGTCCGGCGCAAAGGAAATCCGCACTCAGATCAAGAGTGTCGGGAACACCCAGAAGATCACCACCGCCATGGAAATGGTGGCGGCGTCGAAGATGCGGGGCGCGCAGCAGCGCATGCAGGCGGCCCTGCCCTATGCCGAGAAGATGCGTCAGGTGATCAGCCATCTGGCGCTGGCCAATCCCGAGTATCAGCACCCGTTTCTGACCACGCCCGACAAGGACGAACGGGTAGGCTACATTGTCGTGTCCAGTGACCGCGGCCTGTGCGGGGGACTGAACAACAACCTGTTCCGCTCGGTCCTCGCCGACCTGCGCGATCAGGAGTCGGCGGGCCGCGAGGTGCGCCTGTGCACGGTGGGCTCCAAGGCCATCCAGTTCTTCAGCCGCCTGCCCCCGACGATCATCGCCGAAGTCTCGCAGCTGGGCGACCGCCCGGGGCTGCAGGACATCATCGGCACCGTCAAGGTGATGATGGATCAGTACGCCAGCGGCGAGATCGACCGGGTCATGCTCTGCTACAACCGCTTCGTCAACACCATGACGCAGAAGCCCACGGTGGAGCAGCTCCTGCCCCTGCCGGCGCCGGCGGAGGACGAGGGCGCCCGCTCGGGCCACAGCTGGGACTATCTCTACGAGCCGTCCGCGGGCGAGGCGCTGGAGCAGCTGCTCGAGCGCTATATCGAGTCGCTGGTCTTCCAGTCCGTGGTCGAGAACATCGCCTGCGAGCAGGCGGCACGCATGGTCGCCATGAAGGCGGCCTCCGATAATGCCGGTAAGCTGATCGATGACCTGAACCTTGCCTACAACAAGGCACGCCAGGCCGCGATCACCACCGAGCTGTCCGAGATCGTGGCCGGCGCCGAGGCCGTCTAGCGTGAACGGCAAACCCCAACCGAATACAACGCTTTCGCGAAGAGGAACCGCGCTATGAGTTCAGGAAAGGTCGTCCAGATCATCGGTGCCGTGGTGGACATTGAGTTCCCCCGCGACGCTGTCCCGAAGATCTATGACGCGCTCGATATCAAAACCAACGAGCTGGTCCTCGAGGTGCAGCAACAGATCGGCGACGGCGTGGTCCGTGCCATTGCCATGGGCAGCACCGACGGCCTGCAGCGCGGTGTCGAAGCGGTCAACTCCGGTGCCCCGATTTCCGTGCCGGTGGGTGAGAAGACCCTCGGCCGTATCATGAACGTCCTCGGCGAGCCGGTGGACGAGGTGGGCGATGTTGGCGCCGAGACGCGCTGGCCAATCCACCGCGAGGCTCCGTCCTATGAAGAGCAGGCGGGCTCCACCGAGCTGCTCGAGACCGGCATCAAGGTCATCGACCTGCTCTGCCCGTTCGCCAAGGGCGGCAAGGTCGGCCTGTTCGGCGGTGCCGGTGTCGGCAAGACCGTCAACATGATGGAGCTGATCCGCAACATCGCCATCGAGCACTCGGGCTATTCCGTGTTCGCCGGTGTCGGTGAGCGCACCCGTGAGGGCAACGACTTCTACCACGAGATGAAGGACTCCGACGTCCTCGACGAGGTGGCGCTGGTCTACGGGCAGATGAACGAGCCGCCGGGCAACCGCCTGCGTGTGGCGCTGACCGGGCTGACCATGGCGGAGTACTTCCGCGACGAAGGCCGTGACGTGCTGATGTTCATCGACAACATCTACCGCTACACGCTGGCCGGCGTCGAGGTCTCGGCGCTGCTCGGCCGCATGCCCTCGGCAGTGGGTTATCAGCCCACGCTGGCCGAGGAGATGGGCGTGCTCCAGGAGCGCATCACCTCCACGCGCAAGGGCTCGATTACCTCCATTCAGGCGGTCTACGTGCCGGCGGACGACCTGACCGACCCGTCGCCCGCGACCACCTTCGCGCATCTGGACGCCACCATCGTGCTGGCGCGCTCCATTGCCGAGCTGGGCATCTACCCGGCGGTGGACCCGCTCGACTCCACCTCGCGGCAGCTCGACCCGCAGGTGGTGGGCAAGGAGCACTACGACACCGCGCAGGACGTCCAGCAGGTGCTGCAGCGCTACAAGGAGCTGCAGGACATCATTGCCATCCTGGGCATGGACGAGCTCTCGGAAGAGGACAAGCAGAGCGTGACCCGGGCGCGCAAGATCCAGCGCTTTCTCTCGCAGCCGTTCTTTGTCGCCGAGGTCTTCACCGGGTCGCCCGGCAAGTACGTCTCGCTCAAGGAGACCATCCGCGGCTTCCGCGCCATCGTTGACGGCGAGCATGACGATCTGCCCGAGCAGGCGTTCTACATGGTCGGCACCATTGACGAGGCCGTCGAGAAGGCCCGCAACCTCTAAGGGAGGGCCGCTATGGGTATCACCATGCATATCGACATCGTGAGCGCCGAGGAGTCGATCCACTCCGGCGCCGCGACGTTCATCGTGGCGCGATCGGTGGGCGGCGAAGTGGGCATCTACCCCCGCCATGTGCCCATGCTGCTGCAGCTGCGGCCGGGCGAGGTGACGGTGCGTGACGAGTACGGCGACGAGCAGTTCTACTACGTCTCGGGCGGCACCATGGAAGTCCAGCCCGATGTGGTGACCGTGCTTGCCGATGCCGCCACCCGCGCCGGCGATATCGACGAAGCCGCCGCGGAACAGGCACGCAAACGCGCCGAAGAGGCGCTGGCCAACCGCACCAGCGAGGTGGATTACGCCCGCGCCCAGGCCGAGCTGGTTGAGGCGGCGGCGCAGCTGCGAACGGTCCAGAAGATCCGCAAGGCCGCCAACCGGACCTGATCCCGGCTGGACGGCCCCCGGCGGGCGGGAAGGAGCCCCATGTCCAGTCAGCCCCTGAGTGTTGTCGTCCTCGCCGCCGGCGAGGGCAAGCGCATGCGGTCCCGCACCCCCAAGGTGCTGCATCCGGTGGCCGGCCAGCCCATGCTGGGTCGGGTGCTGGAGGCCGCCCGGGCGCTGGATCCTGCCGCCATTCATGTCATCCACGGCCACGGCGCCGACGCCGTCCGCGCCGCTTTCCCCGACGCCGATCTGCACTGGGTGCACCAGGCCGAGCGCCTGGGCACCGGGCACGCGGTCAAGCAGGCCCTGCCGCGGATCCCCAATGATCACCAGGTCCTGGTGCTGTGCGCCGACGTGCCGCTGATCCGCCCGGCCACGCTGCAGGCGCTGGTGGCGGCCGCCGCCGGCGGCGTGTCGGTGCTGACCGTGCGCCTGGACCCGCCCGGCGGCTACGGCCGCATCCTTCGCGACGCCCACGGCCAGGTCCACGGCATTGTCGAGGAAAAGGATGCCAGCGCCGAGCAGCGCGCCATCGCCGAGATCAACACCGGGTTGCTGTGCCTGCCCGCCGGGGCGCTGCGCGGCTGGCTCGAGACGCTGGATACCGGCAACGCCCAGGGCGAGTACTACCTGACCGACTGCATTGGCCTGGCACACGCCGAGCATTGCCCCATCGCGCCGGTGGTCTGCACCGACCCGGACGAGGTGCAGGGCGTGAACGACCGCCGCCAGCTGGCCGTGGTCGAGCGGGCCTGCCAGCGCCGCCAGGCCGATGCACTCATGCGCGACCAGGGCCTGGGCCTGGCCGATCCGGCGCGATTCGATCTGCGTGGCACACTGAGCGTGGGCCGGGACTGCTTTATCGATGTGGACGTGGTCATCGAAGGCCATGTCACGCTGGGCGACGCCGTGCGGATCGGCCCGTACACCCGGCTGCGGGATTGCGTGATCGGCGCCGGCAGCGAGGTGGACGCCCACTGTGATCTGGCCTCGGCCCGCCTCGACGATGACTGCCGGGTCGGGCCCTACGCGCGGCTGCGACCTGGCACCACGCTGGAGGCCGCGGCCCGCGTGGGCAATTT
>Ga0102927_1000166_pt1 | contig 15023 bp, 11 predicted proteins | sample SalPon1_A_H2O_MG_FD_78208 | JGI IMG/M metagenome (GOLD analysis project Ga0102927, IMG submission 78208) | Salt pond water microbial communities from South San Francisco under conditions of wetland restoration - Salt Pond MetaG R1_A_H2O_MG | ecosystem: Environmental > Aquatic > Non-marine Saline... | reverse complement strand
TTACTGGTAATGGTATAAGTCGAACAAATACTGGACTTGGTATAGCTATAGTGCCAGAAACTTCTGCAAATAATGTCCTTATAGACAACTGTAGAATCATCAACCATGAAAACCTAAACAATGTTCGTGCTGCTGGCATACTTATAGATCCAGCTTATGGTTCAGTTCAGGGTGTTGGAAACTACACCATTTCAAATTCTGAAATCTCTAATAATTCAGCTAAAGAAGGTGCAGGCATCATGTCCACATCTCCTACTGATCAATCTCCAGGATGGGACCTTAATGTCATCAATTCAATATTTGCTAATAATAGTGCCGTAGACGGTAGAGGTGGCGGAATATACTGGTTCCGTGGTGGTGAGATGAATGTCACCTACTCTACTATAGTAAATAATCTTGCTGCCAAATATGGTGGAGGTGGTATTGGTATTCAAGCTAACACAGGTGTAGTGGCTAATGTCATGAATACAGTGATCTGGGGGAATACTGGTGATAATGGTTCTGGCCGTGAACAAGTTGCAAATAGTGATACTAATTCTACATACGAATATACTGCTATGCAGAACCTAAGTGGTTTTTGGGATACCAATGCTACTGTCAACGAAGGGCTAAACCTTAATGCTAGTAACACAGACGCAGCAGGGCCAAACTTTGTAGGAACTATTCCAGCTAATGGTTTTGATGCCAATCTTACTATAGATCCTAGCATTTGGAAGCTAGATAATAACTCACCTCTTATAGAAGCTGGAAATTATGTGGCTAGTGTTACCCTCGATTTTGAAGGCCAAGGCCGTCCTACATCAAGTGATTTTATACTCCCAGACATAGGAGCTTATCAGAATACAGATTATTTAGGGTTCTTGAGCAGTATGGCAGATGCCAACAGGGAGCTTATCCTCTATCCTTCTGTTACCAACAGGTTTATAAACCTAGACACCTCTGGAGAGGTGAAAGCAGTAGAAATCTTCAACCTAAACGGGAAGTCTCTTCTAAAAACGGAGGCTACACAAGATGTAGATGTATCAGCTTTCAAAACAGGGCTTTACTTACTAAAAGCTACCTACAATGATAACCAATCCACAGTAAAGCGTTTTATCAAGCAATAAACCAGCGCCTACTGTTTTAATACATGAAAACATATAGAGAAATTTTTTGTGTTGTGTTTCTATAGTTTTCAACTATTACCCTGCATTCGGTTTAGGTTTGCAGGGTAATTAGTTATGAGGAGATACCTCAACACTTAGCAGGTTCTTGTGCCTTTACGCTTAGCGTTGTTTTTAGTAGTATCTTAACAATTTTTATCATGAAATAAGTTTTATGCAGTGGATTTCACATCAATGTTATAAATGCCTAAGCGTCCTAATTTTAATTTTTTATTTAGGGAGTGCTCAAGCTCAGGAGTATAATTTTCAAGAGCTAAGGGCTAGGGTAGTCTCTCAAAAAAGCATGCCTCTAGCGGCAGCCTCCACCTTAAAGCACTGGGTAGATACGCAGCAGGACAATGGCAGCTGGGCAGATATGCCTTATGGAGACGTAGAGCTAAATGGCAAACTAGAGCACAACCACCTGTACCGCTTATGGCAACTGGCAGCCGCCTGTAGTGATAGCACACACATATATTACAAGCGTACAAGCCTCAAAAATGCAGTAAAAAAAGGCTTAGCCTTTTGGCAGCAATCAGAAACCAAAGACCGCAACTGGTGGTTCAATAAGATTTACTTTCCACAACGCCTAGGAGAGCTATTGATCTTCATGCGAGCCTTTGAAGGGTTTATCCCAAAAACCTCCTCCACTGGGATAGATGAAGCCAGCCTGCTTTCTACCTTTGCACCTTCTCGTATTGATGAAATCACTGCTCATGGTGCCGGTGCTAATGCAGTTGATATAGCATTACATTATGTTTACAGAGGCCTTCTCACAGAGGACAAAGCACTATTGGAAGCCACCACTACCAAGCTAGACTCTACCCTCACAGATAATATAAAGGAGGACCTGGTGTACCAAGACCACGGGCCGCAAGTCATGATAGCCAGTTATGGCCCTGTGTATTGTGAAGGTTTGATGCGTCTAGCCTTCTATTTAGCAGGTAGTCCAGCAGCTTTTGACATACAAAGTAAAAATTTCAGAACGGTTTTGGATTTTATAAGAGAAACCCAGCTGTCTTCCATTCGTGGGCAGTCTTGGGATTTTAATACCTTGGGAAGAGGGGTGAGCCGCTACAACGCTATGTATGCTCAGCTCCCCTACCTAAAAACTCTAGCAAACCAGATAGACCCCAAGCATAAGGCTACTTATCTCAATGCACTAGGACGGCTTTCTGCAAAGTACCCTCCCCACTATAAGGTGAGAGCGTTTAATAAACACTATTGGGCTTCAGACTATACACAGCATGCCCGCAAGGCCTTCTTATTTACCATAAGAAACACATCCAGCAGAACCGTAGAAGCTGAAACCGGTAATGGAGAAAACTTAAAAGCTAATTATTTCTCCTATGGGGCTAATTTTATTTCTGTAGATGGGACAGAATATACCAATATAATGCCACTTTGGGACTGGGCTATGCTACCCGGTACTACATTTCCTTATACAGAGACTTTTGCAGAACGAAAGCACTGGGGGTTCAATTACGGTGCTACTACTTTTGTAGGTGGGGTGTCTGATGGGATGTACGGGGCTAGCGTTTTGGCCCTCAAGGAGGCTGGGATAAAAGCCAAAAAAAGTTGGTTTATGTTCGACAAGGCCATTGTATGCTTAGGTGCAGGTATAGCAGACAGTAGTGGAAGAAATGTACGGACTACCATAAATCAGGCATGGAAGGCCTCCCCTCTGTATTATGCTGAAGGAGATGCTCCTGAAACAGCACAAGGAAGCAGCAAGAAGGCTTCAGCACTGCAAAGCCCCAACCTGAATTACATCAGGCATGGCAACATAGCCTATTATATCATGGACAACAGCAAGGTGAAGTTTTCAATACAAAACAAAACAGCTGCGTGGACGTCCATCAATACTCTGGTAGATTCTACAAAAACAGAAACTGGAGAGGTGTTTTCGTTATGGATAGATCATGGCAAAAACCCAAAAGAGGCCACCTATAACTACATGTTGGTTCCGCATACAGATGCCAAACAGGAGGCTACTGCTTTTGACCCCGCTACCATACAGCTTATAGAAAACACAGCACACCTACAAGCAGTATATCATCAAGAACTGAACATGTATCAAGCTGTATTTCATAAAGCGGGCAGTATGGAGTATAAGGATTTGAAACTAACAGTAGATAAACCCTGCGCTCTGCTACTCAAAGAGGATACTATAGTATCTATCTCTGACCCATCACAGCGTTATTCAGACATAAAGCTTAGTGTTGAAACCACTAGCCACAAGTACACCAAAGTAATTGAGTTACCATCAGAACATGGTAGAAAAGGAGCATCAGTTACACGACACCTAAAGTCTCCAAACACTAATTAAAATAAAAACAGACATGAAACAAATTTTTAGTTTAATCCTTTTGGCCGTGTTGACACTAAGTTGTACAACACAACAAGAACAAAACACAGACGAAGGTGATGTTTTAAAATTCATCACCACACGGCTAGACCACACTTTAGAAACCTCACAAGACTCCACCAAAATACCAAGAACCATAGATGAAAATGGAGAGCTTGTTACTGTGGACCAGTACAGCTGGACAAGCGGTTTCTTCCCTGGTAATATGTGGTATATGTATGAGCTTACTGGAGAAGACCGGTGGAAAACAGAAGCCATCAAACGCACAGAAGCTCTAGATACTATACAGTACTGGACTGGCAATCATGATGTAGGCTTTATGATATATTGCAGCTATGGCAATGGTTTAAAATTTGGAGACCAAGACCCATACGAAGAGGTGATTGTACAAACAGCAGAATCTCTGAGTGCAAGGTTTGATGAGACTACAAAGGCTTTAAAATCTTGGAATAAATTCAATGCTTGGGATGGCAGTGTTTGGGATTACCCTGTTATCATAGACAATATGATGAATCTTGAGCTGATGTTTGAAGCAAGCCTTCTTAGTGGAAATCAAAAATACAAAGACATAGCTATACAGCATGCAGAAACTACAATGCAAAACCACTACAGAGAAGATTATTCTAGCTATCATGTGGTGAATTATGACACGATATCTGGAGAGGTACTGTCCAAGAAAACAGCCCAAGGATTTGCTGATGAATCCTCCTGGGCTAGAGGCCAAGCATGGGGGCTATATGGATTTACCCTATGTTATAGATATACAAAAGACGAAAAATACCTCGCGTTTGCTGAAAATATAGCGAGCTATATCATCAACCATCCCAACCTTCCAGAAGATGGGATTCCTTTTTGGGATTACCAGGCCAACAGTCCAGATTTGCAGCCAGAATGGGAATATAATGAAGCTGATTTTACGACCATACCACGAGATGCTTCAGCAGCTGCAATTACTGCTTCGGCACTCTATGAGCTTTCTGAGTATTCAGATCAAAAAGCAGAATTTTTGAAAGCGGCAGAGCATATTCTTACATCATTGCAGAGCAATGCATATATGGATGACAAGAGCGAGAACAAGTTTTTTATATTAGATCATAGTGTAGGGAGTATTCCTCATGGTGTAGAAATAGATGTGCCTTTGGTTTATGCAGATTATTATTTCTTAGAAGCGCTGTACAGACAACGAGAAATGACTTCCAAAGATCAATCCTAAGCACCTCCATACATTATAGAATAGCACTCTAGATTACAGAGGTTACGAACACTCCAGAATTCCAAATGAAGATGACAAATGGAAATCTGGAGTGTTTGTTTTAGGATCTACCCAGGTAGTCCAAATGGTCTTTAGCGCTCCTGCAGGATTTTGTTTAAAATTGGCTCTGTATATGCCAGTTTCTATCTTTCCATTAGTTAAAAGGTCAAGGCTTTGGAGAGAAGCTTTGCTAATACAGATTTCTACTGAATACCCCTCATCCCCAATGTAAGATTTCACCTGCAGACCATCAGCAGGCCATTCCCAATTAAAATCAAACTGCCGATAATATATCGCCTTAAAACTCATTATTCTAGGTGTAGGATCTATTTCAAGACAATAATAAGGCTGAAGTTTGTCGTCTGTCCTAAAAAACAACTCTACCCTTTCAGAGTTATTAATACTTGTTATGGAGTTGTCTTTTTGGTCTATATAAATGTTAGAATCTTTCACTTTGAATAAGAAGTAGATATGCTCATGAGTATTGATAGCTCTAAATTCTAGATTTGTAGCTGCTTCTCCATCCCAAGGGGTCAAAAAATCAGAAAGCAGATTTGCTTCTTTCCAGTTTGAATCTGAGCCTCTACCAGTGAGGCAAATTTCTTGTTCTCCTAGCGATGTGATGCGATATGTTTTCATTGGCTAAAAATTTATACGTATTAGTTGTTATACTATTCTAGGCACTTCAAACCTTCACTACTAATTTAATCATTATAGATGGCTTAAAGCGCATTAAGTTCAAACTTTCGTGGGAGCCCATTGATGCATTCTATCGAGAGTGTTGTATGAGTCTCAGTATGGTTTATGGTTTTTATAAAGTCCGTTTGTGGCGCCTCCCAACGGCCTTCTATGGTAAGTTCAAGATGTACTGCTTGGCTGTAATTTTTATACCGCCCATTATTAGCTTTTGGGAAGTTGAGGTCTGGCTCTACAACGCTAAGCTTCAGTGTTTCCTCATTTTTATCACCCTGAATCATAATCAAAGCAGGTTTAGAAACCTCTGCTAATAGTCCTGGCTTTATTTTCTCTTTAGAATCAAAAATCACATAGCCCATTATAGTACTTTTGTTGTCCATGACAATGTGCGCAGCCTCATCAGCTTGCTTGATGTCAAAGGAGTCTTCCTTTTTGAGGACTTTACCAAAGCTAGTCTTTTGGTCTTGTTTCAAAAATGGATAAATCACATACTGATAGGTGGCATCCTTTGGTGCAAATCCGTGCTCTATCCAGGCCGTAGCATAATCTCCTTCAGTATCCTTTGCGCCTTTGCCTTTAGGATGCATAGAGCCTGTATTGACGGAGTACTTGTTATGGTAGGAGTTTTGAGTACTTTTTTTGATTTTCACTGTAGAATTGGATAACAGGTGGTAGCCATTTCCATAAGCATCTATCAGCCAATTTGAATCTGTTGAACTAGCTTTTACAGAAGATTCATGAGGAAAAGATTTTATTTCTTCTTCTCCTACATACAAAGGCCTTTTTTTATTATCCAGAAAATTCTGAAAAAGAGTGGTCTGTGTAGGGTTAATATCGTCACTACTTGAAATGTTAGTTCCTATACAAATCAATTTCTTCCCGAAAGAAAATACAGATTTTTTAGCTTTAAGATTTCCTGTATATCCGTTATTGGATGCAAAATTTTCGGCATCACTACCCTTAGACTCATTGAGGACCATTCCAAAAATACCATTTTCATTCAGGTTTGTAGCACCTGCAAAGGTCTCATCCGAACGAAACATAATCAGTGGTTTTTTAGCTTCTAGTTCTTTTAAAGGCAGGTATATGATGGTACCGCCAGGATAGCGATTCCAGTCCCATCCCTCTTGTTTGAAACCGCTTCCATTCTCACCTTTTTCATTGAGTAACTGTATTGTTCCATTAGAGGGGTACCTGCCATATCTGTTTTCATTGACGTAGATTTCAGACGCCCATACGTACTTGCTATAGCCCTTGATGAGAGCAGCCCAATTATCACGTCTATGGACTGCAGTGGCAGCGTAGGGGAAAGTATAATAACCAGAAAGGTTTTCCTTTTCTATGGCGTGCACTTCATTAAAAATTGAAGTGTTATAGATATCTGAATCCCCCCACAGTCTTAAATAAGCAGAGGCTACTTCACTATCTACCTCGGTCTGTCCTGTTGGGTCGCCAGCATACGCCATAAGCAAGAAGGGCTCTTTCAAAGCTGTTATACTATTATTTTCTAAAGGATGCCTTCCAGCATTTCCAAACCCCCAATTAAAGAATTGGCTATAGAGTCTTGATTTCAGAAAGGCATTTTTAAAATTTTTATGGCCTTGAGTACTTATTCTAAACCGCGTTCTGGATAATGTTTTAATTACTCTAGGGACATTTTTAAAAGCTCCAATACCATAAGCAGGATAGTGTCCATTATGATGCCAGGTAGTGCCATCCGCTTTAAACCCACCAATTTCTTTTTGTTGTGCCAATACTTTGCTCATGTATTTTGAATAAGCCCTTAGCATAGTGGCTTGTACTTCTTGTTTTTCAAATAAAAATATCAGCATCAAATGATAGTAAGACTGCGTATTTAAATAATCAATATTGACATGAAAATTATCTTCATCGTCTAGAAGCATCCCCAAGTTATACAACCAATGCAAACTAGCTCCAACTTCTTCTAGCAAACCATGAGCAAAGAGCAATTGACGCATAGTAAAAAAAGCTTCAGTGATTTCTCTTATATCATAACCAATGTGATGTCTTGTGCCCCCATTTGAGCCTGCTTGCCAGCCTTGATCTAGAAAATATTTAGTCCCAATGATAAACATGGTTTCAATTTCTTTTCTTTCCATGGCGTTGGCTCTGTCATGAAAGTTGGATAATTTTTTAAGAACTCTTCCTAGTTCTTTTACTTCATTAAATTCTTTATCACCTTGCTGTTCAGCATTAAAATAATCTTGTTCATCTTTAAATGTCAGAGGTGGTCCTGTGACTGTCTCTCCCTTATCATTCAAGTTTAAATCTTGAAACAGATCACGTAAAGTATTGATATACACCTTGTATTTTTTTGCTATTGTTAATTCTTGGTCTATCAGTTGTTCAAATTTCTTTAAATCCATTCGAATAGCCATTGAAACAGGGGTGGGCTCTATAGCTTTGATACGCTCATAATTGCTTATTAGTGGCATCCAATGGTCCTTTGCTAAATCCTTACCAGCTTTCACAAAAGGAACTATTTCATCTGGATACTGGTGCCTGTCATCTTGATATTGAGAGAAGATGATATCGTCAAAGAACAAATTACCATGCTCAGTGGATGCGGTAATTTTAAAATGCTCATAATCTACAGGCTCTCCTTCATCTGGAGCGTCTCCTTTCATATCATAAAAAGGCACCCATAGTCTTCTCCAGCCCTTGAAGGACATATCCACATCAAAATAGACTTCAGTTTTGTCAGCCTTACTAAAAGTAATAGTAATATGACCATCTCTAGGCGTTTCATTATAAATGGACATTTGTAGGGTGGGGCTAGCTTTAAAATAATCGCCATAAGCCAGCGGGCTTTCCTCTTGAGATAGTATTTTGAAGCTGGATGTAGAAACGCTACTGCCTGTTTTATTCCATTCCCATTTCAAGGAGGCTTCTCCATACCTAGCGTGAGTGGTAGATTGGGACAATTGGCTATGTGTTGTTTTATAATGTGCTAAAGCTTCTTCATGTTCAAAAGATTCAACGGCGGGCTTATAAGTATCTTGTGCGTAAGTAGTACTTACCACTAGAACCCCTATCAGAGGGGCTAATTTTCTGCTTATGTAAAAAAATAAATTTTTCATGCGTTTTATTTTATAAGATGTTAATTTATATCAGCTGAACGTTTTAGAGATGGGTTATAAAATTTTAGGCTAGGTCTTATGTTGTTTAGCCTATATGGGCAGAGCCATCAAGTATCTTTTTTAAAAAAATCAGACAGTTCACTACATAATCATTCTATTCAAACATGTTTGGCAGCCAAAGGCTTATGCTAGGAATAAAGGTGATAAGCAAGAGCACAATAGCCATGACCACGTAAAGCGGCAATAAGGGTTTGATTACTTTTTCGATAGAAGTTTTGGCTACGCTTACCCCGATAAACAGCACCGAACCAACTGGTGGCGTACAAAGACCAACACATAAATTCATAATCATTATTATACCAAAATGCACGGGGTCTATGCCCAAACTGTGCATTACCGGTAAGAAAATTGGGGTGAAAATCAAAATGGCTGGCGTCATATCCATAAAGGTTCCCACAAATAGTAGCAGTAAATTGATAATTAATAAGATGACAAACTTATTATCACTCAATCCCAGCAGCACTTCGCTTACTGATTGTGGAATATTTTCAAAAGACATCACCCAAGACATACTCATAGAAGTGGCAATCAACAACATTACGATGGCAGTGGTACTGGCTGAATTTAAAAATATGTCATAGAGTTTTTTCAAATTCAATTGTCGATAAATTCCTGCTAGAATAAGCGTGTAAAGCACTGCAATTGCGGAAGCTTCGGTTGCTGTGAAAATTCCAGAAACAATTCCGCCAATTACTACTACAAGTAAAAACAAACTCGGGAAAGCATCCAAAAACGTAAAACTGATTCTTTTTAAACTGCTTCTTTCGCCAGCAGGATATTTCTTCTTCTTAATCCAAAATGCTGCGGTAAGCATGAGTGCCATGCCCATCAAAATGCCTGGGATATAACCTGCCAAGAAAAGCGAAGCAATAGACACACCACCACTGGCCAAAGAATAAACTATCAATACATTGGATGGAGGAATCACCAAGCCTGTGGTTGAAGCCGTAACGTTTATGGCCGCACCAAATTCTTTTGAATAATTTTCTTTTTCCATTCTAGGGCCTAAAATTCCACCAATAGCAGAAGTTGCTGCTACTGCTGAACCTGAAATTGCCCCAAAAAGCATGGCTGCAATCACATTCACATAAATCAAACCGCCCGGAAGTGCTCCGATTAAGGCTTTTGCAAAGTCGATAAGCTTGGTGGCAATTCCGCCCTGATTCATAATTTGACCAGCCAGAATAAAAAACGGAATTGCTAACAATGAAAAGCTATCCAAACCTGTTGCCATTCGCTGAGAAACTGTTGTGAATGCCGCCATAGAGTCTATCGAGACCAGCATGGTAAACACACAAGACACCCCTATAGACCAGGCTACAGGCACTCCAATGCTCAGCAAAATTAAAAACGAAACAACAAGAATCAATATTTCTGTGATCATAGTAAATAGTCTTTAGGATTCAACATCTCATTGACTTTATAGATGATAATGAGAATGCCACTAATAGGGATAACTGTATAAATGGCTCCCAATGGAATATTGAGTGCAGCAGAAGTTTGACCAAGTAAGTAATTTAAATACACTAGATTACTGCCTCCAATGACCAAAACCGTAAGACAAAACAAGATGATAAGGACATTGATGCCTAAGCGAAGTCTTAATCTGTTGTGAGAGGTTAACTTAGGTGCCAATAAATCAATAGATAAATGTTGCTGTTGCCCAGATACATAGGCTGCCCCTAATATACCTATCCAAATGAGAAGATACCGAGCAATTTCTTCAGTAAATGAACTTGAGGATTCAAGGATATATCTAGAAAAGACCTGCCAAGATACGGCTACTACCATCACAGCCATTAAGAATACTAACAAGGCGCCTAAAATTTTATCGAGCTTTCGTTTCATAGGTCTTATTTTACAGCTTGTATAGCCTCAATTAGTTGTTTCATTTCAAGGTTTTCAGAAAACTCTTCATACATCGGCTCAACCATTTCTCTGAATTTATCTTTATCAGGATAAGTGACCGTTACCCCAGCTTTTTTGATTTCTTCTAAAGCTTCTAATTCAGCTTCACGCCATAATTTTTTTTCGTATTCAGAAGATTCCGTGGCAGCATCTTTTAGCCATATTTGTTCTTCATCAGATAATTTATCCCAAATAATGGTGCTGATGAGCAATTCATCAGGAAGAGCTGCATGCTCATTGACCATAAAATATTTACACACTTCATAGTGTCTAGAAGAATAAAAGCTAGGTAGGTTGTTTTCAGCGCCATCCACAATGCCCTGTTGCAAAGCGGTATAAAGTTCTCCCCATGCAATGGGAGTAGGGGAGCCATTGAACATTTTCACCATACTCATCGCCGTATTGCTTTCCATCACACGGAGTTTAAGACCTTCTAAATCTTTAGGACTACTAATGGGTGTTTTGCTATAAAAACTTCTGCTACCAGCGTCATAAAAGGTTAAACCTTTTAGGCGTTTTTGAGTGCCATCATTAAGGAGTTGTTCTCCAATTTTGCTTTCTAATACTTGAAACCTATGGTCGCGGTCTCTAAATAAAAAGGGAAGACCGAAGACCCTTAGGCTCGGAACAAAGTTCTCCAGCACTCCTGTAGAAACTTTGGTCATGCCCAAACTCCCGATTTGTAAAAGCTCCAAAGATTCGCGTTCAGAGCCCAGCTGCTGATTGGGATAAATATCTATTTTTAAGCTACCGCTTGATTTTTCTTTGGCGCGTTCTGCCATAAAAAGCATGGCTTTATGCACGGGGTGGGATGTGTCTAAGCCATGTCCAAGTTTGATGACAGTAGTATCTTTTTGTATAGAATTACAAGCAATAAGACTACACATCATCAATACATAAAACAGAATGTTTAGAATTTTAAAAGAGCTAAAACTTATCATGACCTTAGGGTTTGAACGATGTACAGAGCTGATTGCACTTTTTTGGAAATTTGCTGATAATCAAAGCTTCCATCTGCATTTTTTTGAAATAACTTAGAGCCAATCCCAACACAATGCACTCCGGCATCAAACCATTCTTTTAAGTTGTCCTCAGTTGGGCTTACTCCACCTGTTGGCATGATGCTGCTCCACGGCATCGGTCCTTTTACAGCTTTTACAAAATCAGCACCGCCAACTTGTGCCCCAGGGAAAATTTTTACGACTTCTGCACCCAATTCCTGGGCATAAGAAATTTCAGTAACTGTACCACAGCCTGGCATCCAAGCTACCTTTCTCTGGTTACAGACCTTAGCCATTTCTGGTTGAAGTAGCGGTGACACTATAAAATTGGCGCCCAATTGAAGATATAAGGAAGTAGTGCCTGCATCAATTACAGAACCCACCCCAAGGACCATTCCGTTTAATTCTTTGGAAACATAATGATTGAGTTCTGCGAACACTTCATGCGCAAAATCTCCACGGTTTGTAAATTCAAAAACTCGTGCACCACCCTCAAAACAGGCTTTCACCACTTTTTTGCAAACTTCCAGGTCGTGATGATAAAACACAGGAACAATACCTGTTTTCTGCATGGTTTGAGTCGTCTGTATTCTTGTATATTTTGCCATAATTTTTTTGTACTATCTTTTGATTCTTCCACTAGTATTTCCTTGGGCCACTTCCAGAACTTCTTCTGTGCTCACTAAGTTAGCATCGCCTAAAATGCTGTGTTTTAAGGCGCAGGCTGCGTTAGCAAACTCCAAAGTTTTTTGGTCATCAAAGTGTTGTAAGCCATACAAAAGTCCAGCGGCAAAAGCATCGCCAGTGCCTATTCTATCCACCACATCTGTTATCTCTAGCTCTTCTGTACTGATGTAGGCTGCACCTGTCCATGCTTGTCCATAGACTTTTTGCCATGAGGCACTAAGGCCTGTCCTTACTTTATCAAAAACCTTTTCAATAGTAGGAAATGTCTTCATCAAGGTTTTGCTGGCTTCGATAAATCCGTCTTTACTAAATTCAAAATCGGTCTTTAAAATTTCATTGATTTCATTGACACCACCAATAAAGATATTGGAAAGCCCTGTCAATTCTGAAAGGACTTCGTGGCCTTCTCTTCCATATTTCCAGAGATTACTTCTATAAGCAGGGTCACACGACACTGTTATTCCCTGGTTTTGAGCTTCTTTAAGTCCGGCTTTTAAAGTTTCATAAGCGCCTTTTGAAATGCCCGGTGTGATTCCTGTCCAATGGAAATAGGAAGTATCTTTTAATATCGATTTCCAATCAACATCGTCTATACAGATGTTGGCAAAAGCAGCGTTCAGACGGTTGTAGGCAATCTGACTTGGTCGCATTGCTGCGCCGACTTCCAAAACATAAAGACCTAAGGGATGATTCACCTTATTGATGTAAGACACATCTATTCCAAATTGGCGAATGAAAGCTAGAGCGGCTTCACCCACTAAATCATTGGAAACATTTGAAACATGCTTCACGTTTAATCCAAAATAAGATAGCGATGCAGCAACATTCAATTCTGTTCCACCAAAGAAAAACTCCAGGCTATTAGTTTGTTGAAGTTTTTTGTTTCCAGAAGGTGACAGACGCATCAAGACTTCTCCAAAAGTGACGATATTCCTTTTATGTTGTTGGTTTGCTTTCATCAATATATGAGTCAAATTATAGGCTTAGAAGCATTTTATCGTCCCATCCAGCCCCCATCGACTAGCATTACTGAACCGTTTATGTAATTTCCAGCAGCTGAAGCTAAAAGTAAAGTTGGGCCTTTAAAATCTTCAGGTTTGCCCCATCGGCCAGCAGGTATTCTGGCTAAGATTGCTTCACTGCGGTCTTTGTCTTCACGTAAGGCTTGGGTGTTATCGGTTGCTATATAGCCAGGCGCTATGGCATTCACTTGTATGCCTTTTGAAGCCCATTCGTTGGCAAAAGCCTTAGTCATCTGGCCAATGGCGCCTTTAGAAGCAGCATAGCCTGGCACTGTGATTCCGCCTTGAAACGTTAATAATGAAGCTGTAAAAATAATTTTTCCATTTCTGTGTTTTACCATTTCTTTTCCGAGTTCTCTCGTTAGGATAAATGCTGAAGATTGATTTACTTCAATCACTTTGTCCCAGTATTCATCTGGATGCTCAGCGGCTGGTTTACGCAGAATAGTTCCTGCGTTATTGACTAGTATATCAATTTTGGCATTGTCTGTTTTCACCGTTTTAATAAATTGATAAAGAGATTTTCTGTCTGAAAAATCACATTGATACGCTTTGAAACTTCTACCCAAGTCTTGGATACGTTTTTCAATTTTAGAGTCCCTCAACTCTAAAGAGGCAGAAACGCCTATGATATCAGCACCTGCTTCCGCTAAAACCTCAGCCATAGCAAATCCTATTCCTCTTTTGCAGCCCGTTACTAGAGCTGTTTTTCCTTTTAAATTAAATAAATCCTCCATTTTTATTTGCTTATCTTAATTCGTGAGGCTGCACTCCATCCATATCTGTATAGTCAAGGTTCTCACCTGCCATTCCCCAAATAAATGTATAATTGGATGTGCCAGCACCAGAATGTATAGACCATTCTGGTGAGATAATGGCCTGATGATTTTTCATAAACACATGGCGTGTTTCTTGGGGCTGTCCCATAAAGTGACTCACGGTTTGCCCTTCTTCAAGATTAAAATAGAAATACACCTCCATTCTACGGGCGTGGGTGTGTGGAGGCATGGTATTCCAGATGCTTCCTTCTTTAAGCTCTGTCATCCCCATTTGGAGTTGGCAGGTTTGGACTACGCTGTTCACTATAAGTTTATTGATTTTTCGTTCATTACAGTTTCTACTATCTCCAAGTTCTACTACTTCCGCATCAGCAAGCGTCACTTTCTTCGCTGGATATGCTTTATGAGCTGGAGCAGAGTTGAGGTAGAAGTAGGGTTGCTCACCTTCTGTAGCTTCAAAATAAATATCTTTATGGCCACGACCTACATAAAGGGCTTCTTTATGTCCTATTTCATAAGCCTTGCCATCTACGATTACTTTTCCTTTTCCGCCCACATTGATGATGCCAAGCTCTCGGCGTTCCAAAAAATAGTTGGCTTTGAGTTCATCAATAGCGTTGAGCTGAAGTGGCTTATCTACAGGAAGAGCACCACCAGCAATAAAACGGTCGTACATGGTGTAGGTAAGATTGATTTCATCTTTCACAAACAAGGTTGGAATTAGAAAATGCTGACGGAGTTCTTCTGTAGTATATTTTTTCACATCGTTAGGATGGTGGGCATACCTGAAATCTGATTGTATCATAAAATAATATTTTTAAAATTTCTCAAATTAAATTAAATAAACCTGAATTTCAAAACTCCATGTTAATAATTTTAGAAATTAATCAGCATATAAATTTAGCAAATTAATTAAATTGCTCTAGCTCATAGGACATAAAATTCATTTTAGTTTATACAGGGAGTGTAAATTAAACTCTGTCTGGTTTTTTCGTTCTGGAGGGGCT
>Ga0102927_1000165_pt1 | contig 15037 bp, 15 predicted proteins | sample SalPon1_A_H2O_MG_FD_78208 | JGI IMG/M metagenome (GOLD analysis project Ga0102927, IMG submission 78208) | Salt pond water microbial communities from South San Francisco under conditions of wetland restoration - Salt Pond MetaG R1_A_H2O_MG | ecosystem: Environmental > Aquatic > Non-marine Saline... | reverse complement strand
TTCCTGACTTTGACACCTTTTTTGGCACTATTTTGTAATTAGTACAAATTCAATTAGTTACAGTTTTTGCGTCACCAAGTAGGGTGACGCGGCGTTGAAAATCGCTATTTTTACATATGTTTTTGCGTAAAAAGAAAAATCGATCTGGGACTATTAGTGTGGTGATAGTTGAGAAACGCCTGGGAAAATTCAAGCATATCAAAACCATCGGTGTTAGCAGTGATAAAGAGGAATTAGAAAGACTTCATACCAAGGGTCGGGAATGGATTTTAAAACATTCTGGCACGGCAGATATTTTTAAAGATTATCAGCGTGAAGAAGAGGAAAAGCTTATAACGGATCAGTTATTATCGAATATTGAAAACATCCTGCTTAATGGTTCACAATTGATATTAAACCGTGTTTACGATTTAATAGGATTTAATGAAATAGAGGATGATGTATTGCAACATTTAATAACTGCGCGCTTGAGCCAACCCATGAGTAAAGCTGCTACGGTCGAATATTTAAAATCACATTTTGATCAAGACCTCAAGCTTCACAATATTTATCGCTACTTAGATAAGTTATATAAGAGCCAACAAGAGAAAGTACAAGAGATAAGTGTGGCCCATACCCGAAAGATTCTAGGAGGAACTATTGGATTAATGTTTTATGATGTGACCACTTTGTACTTTGAAGCAGATCGTGGTGACGGTTTTAGGGAATCTGGCTTCTCAAAAGATGGGAAGCATAGCCAGCCTCAACTAGTTTTGGGGTTATTAGTTAGCAAAGATGGTTATCCTCTTTCTTATTCGTTGTTTAATGGTTCTCAATATGAAGGACGAACGATGCTTCCTGTGGTTGAAGATTTTGTAAAAAGATTTAACCTTGACGACTTTGTTCTAGTAGCAGATTCTGGTCTTATGAGCAGAAAGAATTTAGAACTATTAGAAGCCCAAGGATACCGCTATATTGTAGGAGCTCGAATAAAAAATGAAAGCAAGTCCATAAAACAATGGATTCTATCTCAGACCAAAAAAGAAGGTGTGTTTCATGTTAAACAAAAGCAGAAATCAAGGCTTATTATTGGTTATTCAGGCAAACGAGCCAGAAAAGATAAATATAACCGAGAGAAAGGAGTAGAAAGACTTAAAAAGGCTTATAAAGGAGGTACCATTACTAAAGAAAATGTCAATAAGCGAGGGTATAATAAATTCCTGGAACTATCCTCTAATGTAGGGGTTGTAATTAGTCAAGAAAAAATAAAAGAGGATGAAAAATGGGATGGTTTAAAAGGATATTTAACCAATACCGAGCTATCTGCACAGGAAGTTTATCACCAATATTCCAGCCTCTGGTCTATAGAACGGGCTTTTAGAATTACAAAGGGAACCATTGAAGTACGTCCAATGTTCCATTTTACTGAGCGTAGAATAGAGGCTCATGTTTGTATATGCTTTGTAGCTTATAAGGTGTATAAAGAATTGGAACGAATACTTAAAATAAACCATGTAAATTTAAGCATAGACAAAGTTCTAAGCATTGCTAAAACCATAACAACAATCAAAATAAACTTACCAATCAGTGGGCAAACGGTACATAAAACAATGTTTCTCACCGAATCTCACAAAGAAATAGCGTTCCTTTTTGAGGACGATTTTTGGGAAAATCATTTAGGGTGACGCATTGTCGAAGTCAGGAAAGAGGTCAAAATGTAGGGGTACTTTATTCCCTTCCTATTACCTTCCAAGTCCAAGATTAAACCTTAATCTTATTTCAGTTTATAAAAATCCCGGACATTGGTTCGGGATTTTATTTTTTACTGGTTTTTTCTTTGTGAATGACTTTTAAATCAACCTTGTTTTAGGAACTTAAATAGCCTAATGCTTTGTAAATATTAACGAACGTCTGCTTCTTTAAAAAAACTTTTTAGCTGTATCTTTGCACAAATTTTGAGTAGTGTCAGATTCCATAGCATACACACATTTTTTTACTTGGATACAAGAATTTAAAGCGCTTACTAAATTCCGTTTAGCGGTAAGCGTTGTGTTTTCTTCTGTGGCAGGTTATCTTTTGGGGGTAGATGAATTTCTATTTCAGAATTTATTGCTTCTTGCAGTTGGAGGCTATGCTATGGTCGGAGCTTCCAATGCTTTCAATCAAATCATCGAAAAAGACTTAGACCTCAAAATGAAGAGGACCCAAAACAGGCCTATTCCTTCTGGGGCTATGTCCGTAAATACGGCTTTTGCCATAGCATCTCTACTTACTATTTTAGGTTTATCATTACTTTTTGTAATCAATCCTATCACAGCCATGTTTGGGGCTATCTCTATTTTTTTGTACGTAAGCATCTATACCCCTCTAAAGACGATGACCCCCTTATCCGTTTTTGTGGGGGCCTTCCCGGGGGCTATACCTTTCATGCTAGGCTGGGTCGCTGCGACCGGTTCTTTTGGGATTGAGGCTGGTACGCTGTTTATGATTCAATTTTTTTGGCAATTCCCTCATTTTTGGTCATTAGGCTGGTGGCTTTATGATGATTATAAAGAAGGTGGTTTTTTTATGCTTCCCACTGGCAAGAGAGATAAAGGCACTGCTATCCAAATTATTTTATATACTATATGGACGCTGTTAATCTCCGTCGTACCGGTTCTTGGTGTCACTGGAGAGTTAAAGTTATCTATTGTTTCAGCAGTTCTCATTTTTGCTTTAGGCTTGGTGATGCTTTTTTATGCTGTGAAGCTTTTCAAAACCAAATCAACAAAGCAGGCTCGTCAATTGATGTTGGCAAGCGTGTCTTATATTACATTAATACAAATTATTTACGTTTTAGATAAATATATCAGGTTATGGCTTTAGATGAAAAACACAAACGCGCAAGGATGATGATGATGTGGTTTGGCATCATCAGCATGGGGATGATGTTTGCAGGACTTACAAGTGCTTATGTGGTGAGTAAAAACAGACCAGATTGGCTTACAGATTATCAGCTTCCAGATGTGTTTATTTGGAGCACTATAGTGATTTTTTTGAGTAGCATCACCTTTCATTTTTCAAAAAAATTTACAGCTGAAAACGATTTTAGAAAGGCTTCGGCTATGATTGTTTCTACTTTTGTTCTTGGTATTCTATTTGTTGTGATGCAATTCATAGGCTTTAATGCTATTGTGGAAGCAGGATATTACTTCACAGGAAGTGCCAGTAGCATTACGATGTCTTTCATCTATCTACTCGTGTTGGCTCACGTAGTGCATGTGGCAGCTGGTCTTATAGTGTTGTTGGTAGTGATTTATAATCATTTTAAAAAGAAATATTCCAAAGGGAATATGCTCGGATTAAGGTTAGGCGTTACCTTTTGGCACTTTGTAGATGGGCTCTGGCTCTATCTATTTTTGTTTTTATATTTCTTTAGATAATAATAAAATTGTTTATTTTTGCATGACATTAATATTTGATTTTTATGGAAGCTACTACCGTTGCAAAGACAGGTGCTGAAGGACAAACTTGGGGAGGAGGTGATGAAAAGCCTCTAAAGGCTAGTTATGGAAAACTCATGATGTGGTTTTTTATATCCTCAGATGCATTGACGTTTTCTGGATTTTTAGCAGCCTATGGGTTCACAAGATTTAAATTTATCAATGAATGGCCCATAGCAGATGAAGTCTTTAATCACTTCCCCTTTCTCCACGGTGTAGATGCTCCTATGTATTATGTAGCTTTGATGACTTTTATATTGATATTTTCTTCTGTGACTATGGTGCTTGCCGTAGATGCTGGACATCAAATGAATAAAAATAAAGTTGTTACTTATATGGCGCTGACTATCCTTGGTGGTGTTATATTTCTAGGATCTCAAGCTTGGGAATGGTCTAATTTTATAAGCGGTGAATATGGCGCTGTACAAACTAGAAGCGGAAAAATAATTCAATTTGCAGACACAGAAGGCAATAGAGTTGCCTTGGAAGAATTTTCATCGGCCTCCCCCAAAGAGAGATCTCAACATCTAGCTAAAAATGGGGTATGGTATAACTCTGAAGATGCATACAATCCACTATCTCTAGAGGATGTCAAAAAAGGGTTTGCAGCCCGTCCAGACTTAAGAGTGCGTACTATGCAGCTTACCGATGAGGGTGAAAAACAAATTTTAAATAGAGAAGAGTCTTTATTAAAACTCAACACCTCTGGCGTTGGAGTTATACAAGGCGCTAATCTATCTCAAAACGAATATGGAGCACCATTATTTGGTGGCTTCTTTTTCTTTATCACTGGATTTCATGGCTTCCACGTATTGTCAGGAGTTATTCTTCTTGTGATTATATTTTTCAATGTTCTTTTAGGAACTTACGAGAAACGCGGAAATTATGAAATGGTAGAAAAAGTTGGTTTGTACTGGCACTTTGTAGATTTGGTATGGGTATTTGTTTTCACCTTTTTCTATCTCGTATAAAAAATAACTTAAGAATAAAACACAATGGCACACGATACTACACATAACGAGCATTCTGGAGCTAAAAAGAGAATCTGGCAGGTATTTATAATTCTTTCTATATTGACGATAGTGGAGGTTGTACTCGGTATCTTTAAACCAGATTTTTTAGTGCATACAGATTTGGTTTCCTTATCACTTCTCAACTGGATTTTTATTGTGCTTACTATTATAAAAGCGTATTACATTGTATGGGCTTTTATGCACATGGAGCATGAAGCCGCCAGCCTAAGGCGGGTTGTGGTTTGGACTGGAGTTTTTCTAATCTCTTACCTCATCGCTATACTTTTGATAGAAGGGACTTATATTCAGGAAATCTACGATACTGGGTACATCACATGGGATTTCTAATTCATAAAGGTTAAAAAATACTTCAAAAGGCGGTTTTAATAAACCGCCTTTTTTAATTTTGCATATATTCTAAACGCATGAAAAAGTACATAGTTCTTATTGTTTTGTTTGTACTACCACTTGTAGCCTATCTTTTTTTTTCCAGCGGCATCAATTCCTTTGGAAAATTACCAATCCTTAATGAAAATCTTTCAGAGTTAAAGAGCTTTGAAACAGACGATATTACTTTTAAAGATAAGATCACTATACTCACTTTCTTTGGTAAAGATTTCGATGTAAAAAAAGTTCATGCGTTTAACATGAAAGAAAAAATTTATGATAGGTATCACGAATTTGACAACTTTCAGGTCGTTACCATTACGGAATTGGGTTCAGAAAGAAACATTGAAACTTTCAAAACAGAAATCAATAAAACGTCTGATGCCTCTGAGTGGCTGTTTCTTGAGCTTGAAGATAAAGAAATTCAAAAGGTCTTTGATAGTTTGAAATCTGATTTAGAACTTGATGCTAATTTGTCTTCTAACTATGCTTTTATCATCGATAAAAAAATGAATCTTAGGGGGCGTAGTGATGATGAAGATGAAGGCACCAAATATGCATACGACCTAAGTAACATCAAGGAAGTAAGCGATAAAATGAATGATGATGTCAAAATTATTTTGGCTGAATATAGATTTGCTCTAAAATCAAATAACGCACAAAGAGAAAAAAACTGATGAAAAAGTATTCTTACGTTGGGATATCCCTTGTTATACTCGTGTTTGGAATCTGGGTTGTAAGTGAAATGCTGTCCAGAAATTCTAAAGAAAGTCTTGCTTACATCGAAATAGAAGGGGAACGAAAAAAAGTGCCTGACTTTGAATTTACCAATCAAAATAATAAAATCATTTCCAACGAAGATTATTTAGGCAAAGTGTATGTAGTTGAGTTCTTTTTTGCCACTTGTCCTACCATCTGCCCCATTATGAATGAAAACTTACTTGAAGTTCAAGATGAATTTTATGGGAATATCAATTTTGGTATCGCCTCATTCACAATCAACCCAGAGCATGACACTCCAGAGGTGTTGAAAGAACATGCGGAAGAGCTTGGTGTAAAGCTCCCGCATTGGAATTTTTTAACGGGGGACCAAGATGAAATTTACGAGCTTGCCAACAATGGATTTAATATCTATGCACGAGAGGATGAGAACGCAGAAGGTGGCTTTGAGCATTCAGGTTTTTTTGCTTTGATAGACCAGGAAGGCTATATAAGAAGCAGAAAGGATGAGGCTGGCAATCCTATTATTTTTTATCAAGGTTCCGTACCCAGAAATGAATCAGCTGGAGAGAGTCATGAAACGCAACAAATCGATATACTTATTGAAGACATAAAAATCCTTTTAAAATAAAATTGTTAGGCTTAGTTGTGAAGCTTCAAGACATTACAAATATTAAGATATGAAAGCAAGTTTAGAAAAATCAGACAAAACGGTAGTTCCCATTATTATTGGGTTATCTGTAGTAGTCCCCATAGTTGTCGTTATTTTAATGAATCTTCCTACACGCTACGACTTACTGGGTCTTGAGGTTGGTTCTTTTCCATTCTTTCATGCACTTATTAATGGCATGACGGCAGTACTTCTTTTTTTAGGGTATTCATTTATAAAAAGCGGTAAAAAAATAGCGCATAGAAATGTAATGATTACTGCTTTTGGGCTTTCAGCTCTCTTTCTGGTGAGTTATGTTATATCCAAAATCAGTAATGAACCAGTTCCCTATGGAGGAGAGGGGGCGATGAGGTATATTTATTTCTTTATTTTGATTACGCATATAGCTCTTTCTGGCATCATCATCCCCCTTGTATTATTTACAATGTATAGAGGTTTAACGGGTGAGTATATCAAACACAAAAAAATCGCCCGGTGGACTTTTCCTATTTGGATGTATGTGGCGGTTACAGGCGTATTGGTGTACCTGTTTATGCTACCGTATTACTAATTTGAAAAAAAGAAGATAATGAAAAAAACACTACTTACTTTAATATTGATACTCACCACACTTTGGGATACTGCTTCTCAATGCTCTATGTGTAGAGCTGTATTGGAATCTGAGGCAGACACAGGCCAGGCAGAAGCCATCAATGACGGTATAGTTTATCTTATGGCATTTCCTTATATTCTTGTAGGAGGTGTGCTTTATGTCGTTTACAGATCTTTTAAAAAGAAAAAATCTCAACAATAAATTGAAAAATCACATACCTTCAGTTGAAATTAAATAAAAATGCAGTTAAGAACTCTTAACTGCATTTTTATATCTAAATCTATATGAAATACATAGATAAATTTAAGTGATAATTTAATATAAAAGATCAGATGCTTGAGAGATACTTCCCTCTAAATCATGATCATTACCTTGGGTTTCAACAATAGACCAGTTAAAATTAACTGATAATTTCTCTGTGATAGCTTTAGATGTATTGAACATATGATAAGCACGGTCATAGCGGTTGGTTCCTTGCTGATCCACAACTGCATTTCGCCTTAAAGAAGGAGCATTAGAATCCTTGTCTAAAGTGCCGATTTGAAGTGTAAAATCTTTAGAGAAATAGGATAATGGATCTACCTCTTCAATGGGGCTTTCATCAATGCCATAAGGGAACGTGATAGAAGTATCAGGTACTGTATACCACCCTGCTGCAGACGCAACAATCTTATTAGCTCTAGCCTCTGGTTTAAATAACATAAACCGATGTGCAAATTGTGCTCCTGCTGAGAACCCAAAGATGTTATATGTGCTTGAAGTATTTCCTAATTGAGATTTTACTTCATCAAAAAGAGGCTCAATAACAGAAAAGGCCCAATCTGCTTCAGGATTTAAGCTGTTGGCACTGGGGTTGTCGCCGTCTTCAAAGACATTTCCAAGTATGTATCCGTCACCACCTGGGAAGTCTGAGGCTGAAAATTTCGGTGCAATAACAATAAACTCTTTGTTATTGGCTTTTTCAATCCAAGCATTTCGGTATTCCACAGCATTTCTGCTATTACCGTGAAAGATAAAGGTAATAGGCATAGAAGTTAAATCAGCTTCTGGTATATGGTAATAAATATCTATGGGAATACTCGTGTTGCTCGTTTGATAATTATATCTAAAAAAACCGGTACCTAAGTTAATTTGAATAGTTGGTTCATCAGGTATAACTTCATCATGATTATCGCAACTTCCAAGAAGAATAAGAAACACAGTAATTAAAAAAAATATTTTCATAGTTATAAATATTTATCGACTAGGTTTTGCATTGATTTTAGTTTTTTAATTATAACAGGTTTATTAACTGCTGAATAGCCAAAGATTAAACCGTTTTCAGGATAATTTAAAAAGCAATGACTAAAATTATGGACATTTATATGGTTTTTAAAGAGCTCTTTTTTCAGTTCTTTATCATTAATCCGCTCAGGAATTTTAACCAATATATGTAGACTCTTAGCATCTGAATCTTGAATTTTAAAGGATCTAGGCATTAACTTTTCAAACTCTTCAACAAATATTTTTTTCCTCTTTTCTGCTACTTTTATTACATTTTTTATATGGTTATAAATGTAGTTGTTTTCTATAAACTGACTCATCACAATTTGATTTGATGGTGATACAAATCTATGCGAATGCATCTGAAGGGCTTTGATTACATCCAGCAAATAATAAGGGACAACCATATAGCCTAAACGTATCGACTGATGTAATAATCGATTAAAAGTTCCCAAAAATACAGTCCTTTGATTATTGTCTAGGCTGAAAATACTGTCGTTATTTTCTTGTTTCCAATTACTGATTTCATGGTCGTAATCATTCTCTATTATTATAGATTGGTGTTGTTGTGCCCAGTCTATTAACTCTCTTTTTCGTTTGATACTCATTCGCTTACCTGTAGGATAATGACTTGAAGGAGTCACATGGATTAATTTAGGAGATTTGCCTTCATAAGTATTAACGTTTATGCCATCTTCATCTAAAGGTAAATCTGAAATTTCTGCATCCAGACTCATAAATATTGAATGTACATTGGGAAAAGTTGGCGATTCCATCACTACTTTATCCTTAGGGTTTAACACGGCATTCGCAATAAGGTAAAGGGATTGAAGGGAGCCGGAAACGATAACAATCTGCTCCTGATCACAACGGATCCCACGAACTAAGTTGAGGTATAACGCGACATTTTTTTTCAAATATTCAAGTCCAGAAGAATCAGAAAAAGAGAGGTTAGAATATTTTACTTGCTTCCAGTAACTGTTAAACAAACGCTTCCATTGGTTAACTGGAAAAACATCAAGAGGCGGTAATCCAGGCCTGAATGCCAAATCGTTTTGAGCGGTAGAATGCATTAAACTAACATTTTTTATAAACATTTTACCCCTATTAGATATTTCAGGATAATCGGAATGTGTATTTATATTTTTATGACTGGAAGATGATAAATTTATAGGTTTTACTAAGTAACCAGCACCGTGAATAGATTTAATATAGCCTTCGACTACAAGAAGACCATAAACTCTTACTATTGTGCTGCGAGAGACCCCTAAGGCCTTTGATAACTGACGAGTAGATGGTAAATATATTCCTTTGGGGATTTGACGTTCCTCTATTTTTTGTTTTATTAAGTTTAAAATTCTTAGATAGGTTATTGTCTTAACACTCTTTTTTGGATCCAAATAAGCCTGTTTTAACAAATAAAGTATAATATCTTTACTGGTATGCATTTTTTGAACGAATTGGTATGATAAATTTACAGCTTTTACTTTTAATATTGTATAAATTACGAAAACGTTTTATTAATTAAAATACATTTACTATGAAAAGACTTTACATTTTATTTTTATTATGCACTGTGATGGGATATTCCCAAAACCCCGGTGATATCATAATCACAGAGATCATGAATAACCCTGATCAGGTATCAGATACTGTTGGTGAATGGTTTGAAGTTTACAACACCACATCAAACAGTATAGATATGGATGGATGGACGCTTAAAGACGATGGTTCTAACACCCACGTTATAGATGCTGCCGTTGGTGGAAATACGGTCGTACCTGCTAATGGTTATTTAGTTTTAGGTAGAAGTTCAGATGTTACAGAAAACGGTAATGCCCCCGTAGATTATGCTTATGGTTCAGGTGGACATACTTTAGGTAATGGTTCGGATGAGGTCGTTTTGGTATTACCCGACGGTACAACTGAAATAGCAAGAATTAACTATGACAACGGTGCTACTTTTCCTGATTTAACAGGCGGGAGTATGCAATTGGATCCCGGGTCTTTAAACTCAGCCGACTACGATGATGGTACAAACTGGTGTCCGTCTCAAACGGCTTACGGTGACGGAGACTTAGGTACGCCTGGAATGCCTAATGAAACTTGCGCTCCAACCTGTGAAGCTACATTAGGTTTTAGTGATGAAACTTGTGACAGTATAAGTCCAGGAACTGACGATGATACCTACACTGTATCTTTAGACTACAATGGTGCGGCTACAGGTGAAGTTTTTGTTGTATCTACAACGCCTTCCGGATTTACGATTGGTGGAGATGATCCTACATCTGTTGCAGATGGCACTATAACTATAAGTGGAGTAACAGAAGGCACAGACATTACAATTTCTGTAAGCAATACAGCAGACGGTGGTCTTTGTGATTTAAGCAGAGATATAACAAGTCCTGTTTGTGTTCCAACGGGTTCGGTAGATTTAGAATTAGTAGGTGTTATTGATTTTACAGTTCCTGAAGGCGGTGCATCTGGTAAAGCTATACATGTCGTTGCGACAGCAGATATATCAGACCTAAGCGAATATGGTGTAGGTGTTGCCAACAATGGTGGAGGCACTGATGGTGAAGAATATACTTTCCCGGCGCAAAGTGTAAGTAATGGAGATCACATTTTAATTCCAAGAGATGAAGTTGCCATGGAAAATTATCTTACAACACCTGGTTTGAATTTGTTTGATTTAGTATTGGAAGCTAATCTAGCAACCGGTAATGGAAACGACGCTGTAGAATTATTTAAAAACGGAGCCGTTGTAGAAACTTTTGGAGACATAAACGATGGAAATGCCGCAGCTGCCGGCTGGGACTATGGCGATGCTTGGGCTTATAAAGATTCGCCTGGTGCAGTCTGGCCAAATGGCTGGATTTATGGACCAACAGATTGCACAGATGGTTCTACTACAACTTTTGATAGCCCCTGTGTGTATCCATTTGTAGAATCTTTGTCTAATAATGAATTTACTACTAATGAATTCAAAATCTACCCTAATCCTGTGAGAAACGGATTTGTGAACATAAAATCTAATCTTGGTGGTGAAAAAAATATAGAAATTTTTGACCTGATGGGTAGAAATATCTTAAGCACAACTTTAGAAAATGACAGATTAGACTTATCGAGCTTAGACAATGGCGTTTATTTTATAAGAGTCTCTGTGTCTAATAGCAGCCATACTCAAAAATTAATTATAAATTAAAATCAATATAAGGCCGTTTTTAGGTAAACGGCCTTTTTGATATTCCAGATGTAATTGGTATGAATTTTTATAAAAACTGGTATGATTATTTACAACTTTAAAAGTTGAAACCACATAATTTTTTGACTTATGAACAAAAGTAGAAACATAACCCGTGTAATAGGTGTTGTATTGATAGGCCTCTTTCAATTTGCTTGTACAACAGATGATATCTCTCCTGCAATAGAATTAACTTCAAGCAGTGATGAACTTAGTGAGGCTAATGGCACTGTAGAAGTTATAGCAACACTAAATTCATCCAGCAGTGGTACAACCACAATTCCAATCGCTTTCAGCGGAACAGCAACAGAAGGGGAAGATTATACGGTGTCATCTAATGAAATCCTTATAGCAGATGGAGAAAGCAGTGGCAGTATTACACTAACTGGACAACAGGATACAGAAATTGAAGGTATTGAAACCATAAATGTTGCTTTAGCCGGTGGTTCCGGGTTTTTGGTTTTATCTGGAGCTATAGAAATCTCTATGCTTGACGACGATTCTGATACTGATGGCGACGGGGTTTTAGATGCTGATGACGAATGTCCCAACACACCGGGTGAAGTTGAAAATAATGGTTGTCCGTTCTTAGGGTTTTTAATCAATGAAGTTTTATACGATCCCCCATCTGGAAGTGCAGGTGATGCCAATAATGACGGTACAAGAGATTTTGATGAAGATGAATTTATAGAGTTTTTCAATTCTGGCCCAGAGTTAGACTTATCAGGCTATACTATTTCAGATGCCGATGAAGTCAAACACTTATTCCCTGAAGGTACAATTTTACCTGTAAATGGTGTTTTAGTTGTCTTTGGTGGCGGTAATCCTACCGGCGATTTTGGAGGTGCCATGGTTATGGTAGCTTCTGAAAACACACTAAATATGAATAACTCTGGTGATTTTGTAACTGTGGCTGACCCTGAGGGTAATACTGTATTGACATTTGATGTTGAACCGCTTTCGAACAACCCGAACGAATCCTACACGCGATTCCCGGACTTAACTGGAGATTTTGTTCAGCATAATGATGATATTGAAGAAGTAGATGCCTTATTTTCACCGGGAACAAAAGTTGACGGCAGCTCCTTTTAAGCCAACCTAATATGGATTATACAGGTCTCATCATATCACTGATTTTTATAGTAGTGGTCGCAAGGTTACTGCTTAAAAAACACAATCCGCATGCCATTTTACTGGTGTCCGGACTCTTGATGCTGCTTGTATCTTTCCTACTGGATTACGACTTGCCTTTACTTAAAGACGAGACCGGATTCATTGGTTTCGATTTTTTTAGATACATCAAGGAATCTTTTAGCAAAACCAACGCCGGTGTTGGCCTCATGATTATGGCCATTGGTGGTTTTGTCGCTTATATAGATAAGATAGGAGCTTCCAGAGCCTTGGTGCATGTGGCTATGAAACCACTCCAGCTATTTAAGAAAAAACCCTATATCGCGGCCTCTATGGTGATACCGATTGGTCAGGTCTTGTTTGTGTCTATTCCTTCTGCGGCTGGGTTGGGTTTATTGCTTATGGCGTCTTTATTTCCCATTTTAGTCAATCTTGGGGTAAGCAGGTTATCAGCAGTTTCTGTGATTACCGCAGCAACGGCTTTTGGTATGGGCCCTGCTTCTGCCATGAGTGTTAGTGCGGCTTCAATCGCTGAATTGACCGCCATAGCCTATTTAGTAGATTTTCAAATTCCGCTAGTCTGGCCACTGAGTATTTCTATGATGATCACTTACTATTTTGTCAATAAACACTTTGATAAAAAAAGGGAAGAGAATCCTGAAGCTTCGCAAGATGCTGAAAAGCTGAAAAAAGAAAAGCAAGACTCAGCACAACTTGATGTGCCACTGATTTATGCGGTTATCCCCGTTTTGCCTATTGTTTTGCTGATTGTGTTTTCAAAATTATTCAGTTTGTTTCCAAGTCCGATTACTTTAGATACCACTACAGCCATGTTCATCAGTTTGTTTATCGCGTTGATTTTTGAAGGCATCAGAAAACGAAACCTCAAAGATCTTTTCGATTCACTCAAAATCTTTTGGAATGGGATGGGCAATATTTTTAAAACAGTTGTAACGCTCATCATCACGGCAGACATCTTTGCCAAAGGCTTGATCAGTCTCGGATTTATAGAAGGTTTATTAGCCATTGCTGAAAATGCCGGTTTTGGTTTGATTGGTATCGGCATTGTCATGACAGTGATGATCTTTTTAGCCTCTATGCTTATGGGAAGTGGGAATGCTTCATTTTTTGCCTTTGGGCCACTGGTGCCTAAAATTTCAAAAGGTCTTGGTGCCGAGACTACCTCAATACTTTTACCTATGCAATTTTCTGCTTCAATGGGTCGAACCGTTTCGCCGGTTGCAGGGGTCATTATCGCCACTGCCGAAATTGCCAAAGTCTCCACTATTGACATCGTCAAACGAAATCTAATACCTCTTGGGGTGGCCTTAATCATTATGTTAACCTTTCACTTTATTTAAATTATGCTTACACTTTTAAAAAACGCTAACCTCTACAGTCCTGACAAAATGGGCATGAAAGACATCTTGATAGCCAATGATAAAATTATGGCGATTGATGATAATCTTTCAGCGTTTGAAAATAAGCATACCAAAGTTATAGACCTTGAGGCTAAAATCCTAACACCGGGCTTAATAGACCAGCACATCCACGTCATTGGTGCGGGCGGCAAAGAAGGTTTTGCCTCCATGACCCCGGAAGTTCAATTGAGCGAACTTATCGCCTGTGGTTCAACAACGGTCAATAGCCTTCTTGGCACTGACGGTAATGCCAGAAATATAAGAACATTGTATGCTAAAGTAAAAGCTTTAGATCAAGAAGGGATTTCAGCCTATATGTTTAGCGGTTATTACGGCATGGACACCGTGACCATCACCGACAGTATTCAGGGAGATATGTTGTTTATCGATAAAGTATTGGGTGTGAAAATAGCCATTAGCGATATTCGTTCGTCCTACCCCTCTGCCACAGATTTAGTCAGAAAGTTGAGAGACATCATGGTTGGTGGGATGATTGGCGGTAAAAAAGGGATTTTACATTTGCACCTCGGCAATTTACCCAGTAAAATGGATGTCTTGTTTGAATTAGTCAATGATTACCATTTCCCCATCAAACATATTTCGCCCACGCACGTTGGCAGAACAAAACCATTATTTGATCAAGCCATAGAATTTGCCAAACTCGGCGGAATGATAGATATCACTACCGGCGCTTCAAAATATACAGAACCTTATAAATCTGTGCTTTATGCTTTAGATGAAGGGGTTTCCATAGATAAAATGACCTTTAGCACAGATGGCCATGCCGGGCTAACTAAATTTGATGACGCCGGTAATGCCATTGGTGTAAGAAAGGCGCCTATAGATGCTAACTTTGAGCAAATTATAGCTCTAATAAAACAAGGCGGTTTGCCAATTGAAATGGCTTTTAAATTAAACACCATCAATCCTGCAGAAAATTTAGGTTTAAAACATAAAGGCAAAATTGAGATAGGTTACGATGCCGATTTTTGCTGTTTTGATGAGGATTTAAATCTGATTGATGTATTCGCCAAAGGACAACACATGATGAAGGATAAAAAAATTATAGTGAAAGGAAATTTTGAACTATAATATAACACATATAAATATGAAAATATTCAAAATAATCGTTACT
>Ga0102927_1000159_pt1 | contig 15312 bp, 17 predicted proteins | sample SalPon1_A_H2O_MG_FD_78208 | JGI IMG/M metagenome (GOLD analysis project Ga0102927, IMG submission 78208) | Salt pond water microbial communities from South San Francisco under conditions of wetland restoration - Salt Pond MetaG R1_A_H2O_MG | ecosystem: Environmental > Aquatic > Non-marine Saline... | reverse complement strand
GGGGCGAACGTGTTGGTGTGTGCGCCGACAGGTGCGGGCAAGACGCTCGCGGCATTCACGAGCATCCTCGATGAGCTCACACGGTCAGCGGCCGCTGGCGCACTCGAACCGGGTGTGGCTTGCGTGTACATCTCTCCGCTCCGGTCGCTCGCGAACGACATCGACCGCAACCTGCAGCGCCCGCTCGATGCCATCGGGGCCTGGGCCGATGCGGAGGGTGTGGATATCTCGATCCGACAGGCGATCCGGCATGGCGACACCGGGACCGCCGAGCGACGAGCGATGGTGGAGACACCACCACACATCCTCAACACCACGCCAGAGTCACTCGCGATCCTGCTGAACGCGCCTCGGTTCCGCGAGCACCTCCGGACGGTGCGATACGTGATCGTCGATGAGATCCATGCGGTCGCGGACAACAAGCGGGGGACCCACCTAAGCGTCTCCCTCGAGCGGCTGAGTGCGCTTGCCGATGGCGATCCCCTGCGGATCGGCTGCTCGGCGACGGTCGAGCCGATCGACCGGATCGGTGCGTTCCTCGGCGGCATCGCCGCATCGGGCGAGGCGCGAGAGGTGGAGATCGTCGACGCCCGCTTCACGCGGACGTTCGACCTCCAGCTGGTGACACCGGTCGCCGATCTGGTGACGACACCCCGTGTGCAGATCCAGGAGGCGGTGTACGATCGGCTGCACCAACTGATCGAGGCACACACGAACACGCTCGTCTTCACGAACACCCGCTCGGGCGCAGAGCGCATCCTCGCGGGGTTGCGAGAGCGCTTCCCCGACAGCTACACCGAAGCGACCTCAGGCTGTCACCATGGCAGCCTGGCACGACCGCAGCGGGAGGCCGTCGAGGCCGGGCTGAAGGCAGGCGACCTGCGTGTGGTGACGACCTCCACCTCACTGGAGCTGGGCATCGATATGCCCCACATCGACCTTGTCGTGCAGATCGGCTCGCCGAAGTCCGTCGCCGCACTGTTGCAGCGGGTCGGGCGGGCTGGGCATCACCTCGGTGCGGAGGTGGTCGGCCGGGTGCTGGTGACCGACCGCGACGAGCTGATCGAGTGCGCGGTGATGCTGCAGGCGGCCCTCGATGGCGAGGTGGATGCGATCGACATCCCCGAGGGGGGCCACGATGTCGCCACACAGCACGTCTACGGGATGGCGATCGCCGCGGTGCGCCCCGTCGCGGAGGCACGGGCGATCCTTCGGCGGGCGTACCCGTACCGACACTTCACCACGACGGACTGGGAGACGCTCGAGCGCTACCTCCGTGCAGCATATCCGGGGTTGGATGAGCGGCACGTGTACCCGAAGATCTGGTGTGACACGAACGGGCCGCCCGCCGACGACCACTACCGCCCGCGGTTCGAGGAGGGTGAGCGCCTCATGGGCAAGCGGGGGCGGCTCGCGCGGATGATCTACATGACGAACATCGGGACGATCCCCGACAGCTTCAGCTGTCAGGTGTACCTGCGCGATGGGTCGACCTGGGTGGGGTCGCTGGATGAGGGGTACCTCGACACGATGGACCCGGGTGATGTGTTCCAGCTGGGTGGTGGCCGCTACACGTACCGCTACCGACGCGGATCGAAGGTGTACGTCGATCCGAGCAGTGCACGACCGACGATCCCCTCCTGGTACAGCGAACGACTCCCGTTGTCGGCGGACACAGCGGATGCGGTCGCGGCGTTCACCACGACGATCATGGGAGAGTTCGAGCGGGGTGGTGTCGCTGCGGCCCGTGAGTGGCTCCGGTCGTACCCCATCGACGAAGACGCGGTCCGGGCCATCACAGGCATGCTCGACCTGCAGCGGCAGTTCCTCGGGGCGGATGCAGCGGCGACGACCCACCGCATCATCATCGAAGAGGAGACCGATGAGGCGGCGTACCGCCGGCGGTTCTACGTGCACGCACCCTTCGGTCGTCGTGTCAACGATGGGCTCTCACGGATCGTGGCACACCACTGTGCGGACCGCTATGACACGAACGTGAGCGTGGCGGTCGCCGACCTCGGGTTCACCGTCGAGATGCCGCTGAACCGGCATGTCGACCTTGTCGCGGTGCTGGAGGACCTGGCCGCAGCAGACGTGCGTGCGGCGCTGGTCGACGCGCTCGAGGGGACGGATCTGCTCGCGAAGTACTTCCGCATCAACGCGGCGCGATCGCTCATGATCCTCAGGCGGTACAAGGGCACCGAACGGTCAGCGGCCCAGCAGCAGGTCTCCGCAGAGATGCTCCTGTCGTTCGCCAGCTCCCTCGAGGACTTCGCGGTGATCAAGGAGACGTATCGGGAGGTGCTCGATGACCGCCTCGCCACCCCACGGACAGAGGCGGTGCTGGCGTCGATCGCGAGCGGGGCCCGGTCGGTCGTACACCACCGGGTGTCGTCGCCATCGCCCATGGCGTTCGGGCTCGCGACCCTGTCCTCGAGTGATGTCATCCTGGCAGAGGACCGGGCGGCAGTGCTCGCGGAGTTCCATGCGCGCGTGGTCGCGGCCGTCGAGGCCGATCAGTGATCCGCCCAGCGCAGCATGCGCGCATAGAAGGGATCCTGGCGCATGGTCGCGCGCGAGCCAACCAGCACGAGTGCCCGCCGAGCCCGCGTCAGCGCGACGTTCATGCGCCGGTGGTCGGCGAACAGTGGCTCGGTGAGGTCACCCGTCGCCGTCAGTGAGATGATGATGATATCGCGGGCGGACCCCTGGAAGCGGTCGACCGTGTCGACGGTGACGTCGGTCACGCCGGCGATCTCCTCGACCTGTGCGCGGTACGGGGCGATCACCCCGATCGCCTCGGGCGCGACCCCCACGGCGCGGTACTGCTCGACCAGCGCGGCGACAGCCGCCGCCTCCGTGGGGTTCCGGTTGCCCGTCTGGGTGCCGCCGGGGTCGACCACCCGCACCCGCCGCCGCAGCGCGGGATCGACATGTGCATCCGCTTCGAACAGCTCGGTGGGCGCCTGTGCGGCGATCTCGCCCGAGGCTGGTCGCAGCTGGCCATCATAGAACTCCTCGGAGGCGAACGCCTGGATCCGCTGGGCCATGCGGTACTGCCCGGTGAGCATCTGCCCGGCCGCGGGGTACTGCTCGATGAGCCGCTCGAACAACGATGTGCGCAGAGGCGTATCCGCCCGCACCACCGGCGGCAGCTGTCGATGGTCGCCGACGAGGATGAACCGCTGCCCGTGGACGATCGCCGCGAGCGCGTGGGGTTCCGTCAGTTGGGAGGCCTCATCGATCACGACGGTGTCGACCCGTTGGGTCTGCAGCAGCCGTGATGCCGCGGAGGCCGTCGTCGCCGCGATGACGGTCGCTTCACGGAGACGCTGTGCCTCCGCGGGACCGCCCTCAGGGTCGATGTACAGGTCTGCGACCTCCTCACCCACCCCATATGGTGAACCCACCCGCGCGATGTCCTCGACCCCGACGTCCCGTACCGCAGAGACCGCCGTATCGACCGCGCGGTTGGTGAGTGCACTGATCAGGACGGTGTCGCCACGGTCGACGAGCGCCGCGACGATACGGGCGAGTGTGTACGTCTTCCCGGTGCCGGGGGGGCCGTGAACGAACGCGCAGTCAGCTGCAGCGAGCGCCAGCCGGACCGCCGCATCCTGGTCAGGGTTCGAGGGGATGTACTCAGTCTCCGGCAGCGGCTCGAAGCGAGGGGAGACCTGTCCGGTCAGGACCGCCGCCAGATGGTCCGGCCCCCGGAGATAGAAGTCGTGGAGCGAACGGGTCATCCGATCGATGCTGGACTCCGTCGGCAACGCATCCAAGCGTCGCAGCTCGACAGGCTCGTCGGCACGCACGACGACCGATGGTCGGAGGGAGAGGATGCGGACGACCTCGGCGCCGTCGTGTCGGGGGTCGCCTGCACTCGCGAGGGCAAGATCGCCCGCACTCAGACGTGAGGTGGCCGATCCCGGGGCTGTCGCAGTGAGCTCCCAGCGGCCGTCTGGCCGGCGACGTCGGTCCGTGGGGGTCAGGCCCGTCAGCGCACGGTCGGCGTCGGCCCCGCCGTCCCGCCAGAGTGCATCGATGCGCGCGTGCACGGCGGCTCGCTCGGCCTCGATCGCCGCTGTCAGACGCTCGAGATGCGAGAGGACGGCAGCGGGCAGCGGCTCACCGATCCGCCCGGCCTTCGAGCGCTCATCGAGCCGTGCGGCGATCACCATGCAGTGTTCCCGCTCGAAGCACCGCTCGCAGGGCAGCTGCCCCTCAAACCCAGACGGGGCCTGGGCGGCCAGCCGCGCGGCGACGAGGGCATTGCGCAGCTGGATCACGTACTCGCGCAGATGGCGCGTCAGCGAGAAGTCCTTCGCCGCCGCCTGCACCCCCATGGCATCATCGTCCGCCACGACCGCATTCTTCGAGTACAGCACGGTGGCGGTGTCGGGATACAGCCCCTGCTCGGAGAGCATGAGCGCATAGGCGGTTGCCTGCAGCTTGTCCCTCATCCGGGGCTCCCGGGCGGTATTGCGACCGGTCTTCAGCTCCACAGGTGCCCCATCACGGATCGCATCAGCCCGTCCCCGGAGCCCGTAGCGTGGCGATGTCAACGTCACCTCCGAGCGCCAGCTGTCGTCACCGTCGATTCGCTGTTGTTGCAGCCACTGCTTGATACCACGGGTGTGGGCCGTGACCTCCGCATGCACCTCTTCACGGGACTTCTCCAACATCGCCAGGTCAACTGATTGGGCGGTCACCTGTCGCTCGATCGCGGCTGCCGCAGGCTGACCGCGCAGTAGCTCACCGAACACCTCATGCACGATCGTGCCCAGTGTCATCGGGTAGCTCAGGCCGGACTGCTGGCGTGTGTCGAGATGGTGCAGTCGGGGGCAGTCCGCCCATCGGCGGATCGCAGAGACGGGGACGTAGTATGTGGGTTCGAGCACGGCGTACCCGCCGGCGTCGACCGTCATGCCCTCAGTGGTCTCTGCCCCCTCGAGGCCCAGCTCCATACCAGGGCGGAGTTCCGTGAGAAGCTCGCGCCACGGGCCACCGATGTGAGCTGCGGCCTGCCCGCCACCGTTGGCGACCGCAAGCTCCAGGTGGCCAGCCTCCCGGTCGACCGACTCGACCTCACCGCGGATGTACACATCGGAATCCACCGCCGGCTCCCTCAAGAGTGCATGGATGTCGACCGACATCCTCTTTCTAGCGCCGCCGCATCATCATTCATGCGCGTGCGGAGTTGGGATGAGATCCTCGCGGAGATCGCTGACGAACGTGCCGAGCCGGATCGGTGGCGGGCGGCCGCGGGCCCCCGGGCGGGGGGCCTCGGCGAGGACCTGTTCATCGGCCACCCACAGGTTGGGGTGTACCAGCTCAAGACGTATGCGAAATCACCGGTGGAGCTGCGGGGGGTCGGCCAGCAGGTGGCCAGGCGCATCGATGATGGCATCGACCCACTTCTGCCACATCGTGAGCGGGAGGACCATGATGGACACTTCGGTGTCCGGACACCCCCCGCGGATGCGGCGCAGGCCGACTCGATGGCCAAGCAGGTCGAGGAGACGCTGCGCACCCACAGCATCGCACCGACGGAGCCGGAGGACCTCTTCGAGGACATGATGGCGGCGCTGGAGTCGCCAGCGTACGGTCCGATGCGCTACCGCCGGTCCGACCGGTCGCAGACGTTGGACGCGCTGAGCGAGGAGTTCCCGGACGCTGACTCGCTGCTCAACACCGAGCTGGATGAGCTGATCGATGCCGATGGGGTGAATCACGGTGTGTACTGACCGGGTGCGGTGAGCGGCCGGTGGTGGGACCGTCGATCTCACCGGCAGCGTACGATCGGGCGATGCTGCGGGCGTACGCGGTGATCGTCCTCGGCGTGGCAGGCTCGGGAGGCTTGATGGCAGCCTACGCTGGTGGGGGGATCACTGCGATCGGTGGGGCGAGCGTCGCAGGAGCGACCGTCGGTGGGCTGTTGATCTGGACGCTGCGGGGCTACTGGCGACGGATGCCGGGCAGGCGGGCACGCCGACGTTAGCGGTCCATCCGCGCGACCCACCGGTCTGGTGCAGACAGCTCCGCTCCGGTCGGTAACGCGGAGGGATCATCGAACACACGTGTGGGGCGCACCGGGCTGTCCGCGACCCTGAGGAAGAAGGCACGGCCGGTCACGTACTGCGCCAGCTTCCGGTCGAGGCCCACCACCGCACCCACCAGTCGGGTCAGCGGGTCTGGCGCGCGACGGCGCTGGTCGACCGCCGTGCGGAGTGTGGAGACGTCCACATCCAACAGCGCATCCATCTGCCACTCCGCATACCCCTCGATGACGGTCATCATCTGTTGGAGCCGCCTCAGTGCAGCTTCGTCGACCCTGCCGTCCACAGCTGCACGCAGCACCGCCCTGAGAGTGGCCTCCTGTCTGTCGATCAGCCACGGTGCACTGGTGAACTGAGCGACGTGGATGAGCTCATGTGCGAGGATCCAGCGCCGCAGCACCGCCGGCCGCGCATCGAGCCGCTGAGCCGTCACCTGCAGGTTCGGCTCGACGATGTACAGCCCCTGGATGCCGCCTCGCCCGAAGAGCCCCGGGTCGACCTGGCCGAGTACCCGCCGTGAAAGCAACCCCAACACCCCTGCATAGCCGCCTGCGACGATGGGGGCGGGCCCGTCCAGGAGCGCCGCACCTGCCTCATCTGCGGCGATGCGACCGATCAACTGGCCCATCATCTCGAGCCAGTCATGACGGTCACACACGGCGATCATCCTGGGTAGCTCGATCTCGAGGTCTGTCCGGGTACGGATGCGGTCACGCAGGGTCGCGATCTCCGCTGCATACACCTCACCGACTGCCGATCGGTCACCGAGCCGGCCGGCGGGTGAGACCTCTGCGGCCGCGGTGGCGACCGCACGCCAGCCGCCAGGCTCTCGCAGGTCCGCTGTGCGCAGGCCCACCGCTGCGTCGACGAGCCCCATCAGGACGCCGCACAGTTGTTCGGACCCAGCTCGAGCGCGATCGCCTCGGTGCGGTCGACCTCACCCTCACCCAGATTGAGCCCGATGATCTCTCTGTAGTGCGGGGGCTTCGCCGGTGCGTCATCGCTCACGGCGGAGATGAACGTCTCGCGGTCCGCATCCAGCAGCGGTACCGTCGTCCGGACCGCCCCCAGCGATCGCATGATGGGTGTCCCCGGCGTCGCGCCGATCATGCCCCGGTCGGCGTCGACCGCCACATGCCCCGGCAACACCCACACCGCATCATCGAGGGTGCCAAACCGCTCATGCAGCGTCTCATACAGCAGCGCCGCACCGTGGGCTGCCTCCGCCGCTCCGTACTGCAGTTCGGTCCGACCCACACCGTCGATGAACAGCGCATCCGCGCTGAGCAGCAGCCGCCCGTCGACCAACAACGCAACCAGTTCACCGGTGTGCCCCGGCGCCGCGATGACGTCGATGCCGAGCCCACCAAGCTCCAGCCGGTCACCCGGGGCAAGCTGTGTGTATGGCATGCGCACACCCCGCTCGGCCGCATCGGCACTGAGGTGATACGGGACCCCAACCTCCGCGGCCAGCTCACTCCCCCCGGAGATGTGGTCCGCGTGGACGTGGGTGTCGACGACCGCTGTGAGCCGCAGACCTGCAGCCGCCACCGCACGGAGGGCTACACCGACGTGCTGTGAGACGTCCACGGCGATGGCCTCCCCCGTGGTGGGATCGCCGACGAGGTAGCCCAGACACCCCTTCGAACGCCGTTGCAGCTGCACGACCGTGAGGTCTGTCACCTCGAGGGGGAGGGTGACGGTGTGGTACACCGCGCTCCACGCCTGCATCCCCCCGACGACGACGCCGATGTCGTCGTGACCACGACGGTCCAACTCCACGGCCAGGGCCGTCGACGAGACCCCCTTCCCACAGACGATCGCCGTCTCTGCCGCAGCGCTGACCGTGCGCTCGACATCTGCCCACTTCCGGTCAGCAGCCAGCCCATCGTGTGGGTCGTACGGCACGCTCATCGCACCGGGGATGTGCCAGGCTGCGAAGCTGTCAGACGGCCGAGTATCGATCACGGTAATCGGCGCCTCCGCATCGATGCGTGCGGCCAGTGCCTCTGCGGTCATCTGGCCGATGGATCCCGCCATGCCCGCAGTACCGGTGTGCGGGGCAAAACGGTTCGGGCGGGCCCCTCAGATCGCCTCTTCGAACTCGTCGAGGCCGTAGACCGTGTCCGCCCCACGGCGGTCGAGTGTCTCGTTGGCCAGCAGCCAGTAGACCACCGAGAGTGCCCGCCGCCCCTTGTTGTTCGTCGGCACCACGAGGTCCACGTTGCTGGTCTGGTTGTTCGAGTCGCACATCGCGATGACGGGGATCCCCACGGTCACCGCCTCCTTGACCACCTGTGCATCACCGATCGGGTCGGTGACGACGACCACATCCGGTTCGATGTAGCCCGCATAGTCAGGGTTCGTCAGAGTGCCCGGGATGAACCGGCCCGTGCGGGCCACCGCACCAACGACGTCCGCGAAGCGCTCGGCCGGGTAGCGTCCGTACTGCCGGGAGGTCGTCACCAGCATCTGTGCGGGACTGTACTGTGCCAGGAAGTCCGCGGCGAGACGGATGCGTGCATCCGTCTGACTCACATCGAGGACGTACAGCCCGTCATCGCGGACCCGATGGATGAACCGCTCCATGTCCGCGGTCTTCTGCTGTGTCCCGATGTGGATTCCCGCACTCAGGTACTCCTCGACGGGGATGAGCAGGTCTGCCTCATCATCTGGCATCACGTCCTCATCCACCGCTTCCGCCGGCGACTCCGGGGGTGCCGACTCGGTGGTGGTGGGCGCGTCATCGGTCATCGTCGGTGCATCCTCCATCTCCACTGCATCATTATCGTTTGGTGTCATACCGCTTCCTCCGCGATTCGGATCAGCTCGTTCAGTTTGGCCGTACGTTCCCCGCCGACTGCACCGGTCTTGATGTAGCCCGCGCCGGTGGCGACCGCCAGATGCGCGATCGTCGCATCCGTGGTCTCCCCCGACCGGTGCGAGATCACGGTGGCGTACCCAGCACGCTGTGCCATGTCGATCGCGTCGACCGTCTCGCTCAGCGTCCCGATCTGATTCGGCTTGATCAGGATCGTGTTTGCCGCCCCCGCGGTGATGCCGCGGTCCAGCCGGTCGGTGTTGGTCACGAACAGGTCATCACCGCAGATCATCACGGCGTCATCGACCGCTTCGGTGAGCGCCGCGAAGCCATCATAGTCGTCCTCTTCGAGTGGATCTTCGACATACACCAGATCGTAGTCGTCGACCAGCGATCGGATGTACGCGCGCTGCTCGGCGGGCGTGCGTGTCGTGTCCGTGTAGACGTACACCTCCGAGTCGGGGTCGTACAGCTCCGTCGCGGCGACATCCAGGCCCAAGCGGATGTTGAACCCGAGTTCATCACTGACGGTCTCGACCACCTCCGCGAGCAGCGCGAAGGCCGTCGCATCATCCAGCTGCGGCGCCCAGGCCCCCTCATCGCCCAACCCCGCAGGGATTGACTCTGCTGCGAGGCGCTCACCGACAGCAGCATGCACCGCGGCGTTGGCGAAGACCGCCTCGCTCACATTCGGCGCTCCCACCGGTGCGACGAGGAACTCCTGGATGTCCGTCGCATCTGCGGCGTGTGCACCCCCACCGACCACGTTCCCCAGTGGCACCGGCAACTCATGGCCCCGGAGGGCACCTCCGAGATGGTGAAACAGGGGGGCCCCGACGACGTCCGCCGCGGCCTTCGCAGCAGCCATGGAGATCGCGACCGCCGCGTTCGCGCCGATCTGTCCGAAGTTCTCCGTCCCATCTGCCGCCCGCAGGATGCCATCGACCTCACGTTGGTCATCGGCGTACGCTGCGTCGATCAGCCGGGGGATCACGTACTCACGACTCGCTGCGATGGCCTCCGTCACCGGAAGCTCGACCGCCTCGTACGCGCCCGTGCTCGCACCGCTGGGCGCCGCAGCCCGCCCGAATCCACCGCTGTCTGTCAGCACATCCGCCTCGATGGTGGGGTTCCCGCGCGAGTCGAGGATCGGCCGCAGTGACACCTCGACGATCTGTGTCATTCAGCGGTCCTCATGCTGGATGGTGAACGGCAGGACGCCGGCATCGTACTCCTCTGCGGCGACGAGGATCGGTTCGGACTGGACCGTCTCCAACAGCACCGGCGCGCCATAGGCCACCTGCAGTGCCCGTGCACCCAGGATCCGTGCCTTCTCGTACCGATTGAACGTCATCGGTAGGTCGAGGCTCATTGGTACGGTGCCACCACGTCCACCAGATCGCGGTGGGAGATCATCATCCGCCGGCAGCAGTGCCGCTCGATACCGAGGTCGTCCAGCACCGCCCCCGCATCCTCATCGCCCTCCTCGGTCCGTGTCTGGAACGCGTCCCAGTGCTCCGCGATCACCTTACCGCACGTGAAGCACCGGACTGGGATCATCATCGGTCCATCACCTACCGGTACGACTTCTGATAGCGGGCGCGGGCGCCAGGGCCGCCCCACTTCTTCGATTCGGACTGCCGGACATCATTGACCAGCAGCGAGCGGTCGAACTCCATGAACGCATCACGCAGCTCGAGGTCGTTGAGATGATCGACGAGCCCGCGAGCGATCGCCGTGCGCGTCGCGTCGGCCTGGCCCGCGAAGCCACCACCGGAGACGGTGACGTCGATGTCCACCTTGTCCCGGACCTCATCACCCGCGACCCGGAAGGGCTCGAGCATCTTCAACCGGGCGAGCTCAGGCTCGATCAGCTCCACGGGGACCGCATCGATGCGGACCCGACCAATGCCATCGCGCACCGTCGCCCGTGCGATGGCGGTCTTCTTCTTGCCCGATGTGTTCGTCACCATGTCACCGATGCCCCCAGCTTCTGCGCGATTTCTCCGATTGTCATGAACTTGATGGTCGACACCCGATCGAGGCCGGTGTCGGCGACCTGCTCCCCCGCGTCGTCGTACGGGTTGCCGATGTAGACCCGGACGTTGGACAAGGCGGTTTTGCCCTTCGCGGTCTTGTACGGCAACATCCCACGAATCGCCCGCTTGACGATCGCATCCGGGCGGCGGGGGTAGTACGGTCCCTGGTCGGATCCGACCTCCCGCCGCTTGGTGTACACGGACATGATGTCCTCCGTCGATCCGGTGATCACCGCATCCTCCGCGTGGACGATCGCGATGGTCTCACCTGCGAGCGCCCGCTGTGCCACCTCACTGGCGACACGACCCAGGATGCAGTGGCGGATGTCGATTACGGTGTCCGCATCGAACCGTGCGATGCTCATCGCAACACCCGCACGTTCGCCCCATCGGGGTTCTGTTCGACGTACTGATCCAGCGTCACGGTGTCACCGACACGGTCGATCTGCTCGCGCGCGGATGCGGAAAAGTCGACCGCCGCGACGGTGACGTTCTTGTGGAGGACGCCGGAGCCGAGGACCTTCCCTGGCACGACGACCGTCTCATCCTCCTGTGCGTAGCGTTCGATGCGTCCGAGATTGACCTCAGCGTGCGATCTGCGGGGCCGCTCCAGCCGGTCGGCGACGTCGGCCCACACCCGCGCCCCGGTCTGCCGGGAGACGGTCTTCAACCGCGCGATGAGGTGCTGTAACTGTGGATTTGTCTTATGCATGTGTACCTACCGTCTGCGGAATGAACGCGGAGTGCAGGGAGCAGGATTTGAACCTGCGGACCCCTATGGGACAGCGCCCTGAACGCTGCGCCGTTGACCTGACTTGGCTATCCCTGCGTACATCCTCACGCAGTGTCACACCGGACATACCCCTTTCGGTCGCAGCAGCGGCGGCCGTCTGAGGGGGGTGTCGGTGCATGGTGCTTAGATTGTGAGTTTCGTCTGTAGTTCCGCCGCACGGTCCCCGAGAGAGCGGATCGCCTGCTCGACGAGCTCGGTCACGGAGAAGGAGCCATCCGTCTCCACATGGAAGACGACCGCGCCGGGGACGTCGACCACCTCGACGATCGCATCGGGGTAGCGCGTCGTCAGGTCGTGGTCGAAGCTCGCCGTGAGTACGAGGTCACCATCGGCGACCTCTGCGTCGGTCGCATGCTCGGCCGCGCCCTCCTCGATGACCCCACGGACGATCTGTGGCTCCGGCTCATCGAACTCGCCGCGGTCCTCCACATGGCGAGTCCGCTGCAGATGACGGTATCCGACCGCCACACCGCCCTGATGCTTCGCGTGCTCCTTCCCTCGTGCGAGGACCGCGTCTGCCTCAAGTTCGATCCGTTGGCCCTCCTTCAGCTCGATGATCGGGATCGATGTCTCAGCAGGCACGACCATCTCGTCACTGCTTTTGAGATCCCCCGAGTACGCCGTCGTCGGTCCTTCAGCATCCAGCGCCAGCGTCACGGACTCACCGGGCTCGAACTCACCCGGCGGTGTCGTCAGCGGCACGAGGCCCAACCGCAGGCCGATCATCTCGTCGAACATCACCGAGGAGTTCTCGATGAACCGCACGGTGTCGATGCTGAACGTGGGCACGTCTGCGAGGATGGACCGGCGGACGCCGTTGGCGATCGCCGGTGTCACGCCACGGACGACGAAGCGTGCGGCAGCATCATCGCGGTCGATGAACGTGATGTCGAAGTCCTGCACCATGTGATCAGAGCCTGTTCTTCTTCGGGGCGCGGGTCCCATCGTGCGGGATCGGCGTCACGTCCTCGATGCGCCCGATCTCGATGCCAGCGCGTGCAAGCGCCCGAATCGTCGCCTGGGCACCCGGACCAGGGTTCTTGATGCCGTTGCCGCCGGGGCCGCGGACCCGGACGTGCAGCCCGTCGAACCCTGCCGCCTTGATCTCCTCCGCGATGGATTCAGCCATCTGCATCGCCGCATACGGCGACGCCTCATCCCGATTCTGCTTGACGACCGATCCACCCGATGACTTGATGATCGTCTCCGCACCGGTAATGTCGGTCACCGTGAGGATCGTGTTGTTGAACGAGGCGTAGATGTGGGCGATGCCCCAGGTGCCGTCCTCGCCCGCTCCTGCACTCATTCCTGGGCCTCCGCGCGGGCGGGGTGCAGCTCATCGCGCATCGGGCTCGTCGCATCGAAGGCGATCGACTCCTCCGCCACGGTCGAGATCATCATCGAAGGCCGTGTGACCCGCGCGCCCTCGACGGTGATGTGCCGGTGGACCACGAACTGTCGCGCCTGCTTCGGTGTCGTCGCCAGTCCCTGCCGGTAGACGACCGTCTGCAACCGACGTTCGAGGATGTCTGTCACGCCCAGTTCGAGGACCGCCGAGATGTCGGCGTCTGCACCGAGGATCCCCAGGCGCCGGAGGCGATCGAGGAAGTCGGCTCCAGCGGCCTCCGCCGCTGCGAGGTCCCCCTGTGCCTCACCGATGAGACGGCGGGCCTCCCGGCGGTAGCGCCGGAGTGCGGACTCTGCGCGCCACAGCTCCTCCTTGTTCTTCAGCCCGTAACGACCCACGAGGTCTCCCTCACGCGCGATGCGCTCACCCTGGTACGGGTGATTCGGGGTCTCGTACGCCTTCGTGTTGTTTCCCGTGGCCATGATTACTCGGCGGCCTCCGCCGCCTCCTCCTCGGCCTGCTCTTCACGGATGGCCTCGACGTTGACCCCGATGGTCCCCTCTGTGCGCCCAGTCGACTTGGTGCGCTGGCCGCGCACCTTGTGACCGCTCTTGTGTCGCTGCCCCTTGTAGGAGTTGATCATCTTCATGCGGTTGAGGTCGTGCCGTCGCTTCTCGGTGAGGTCGGCGCCTGTGACGTGGTGATTCTCGCCGGTGTAGAAGTCCCGCCGACGGTTCATCATCCACGATGGCAGGTGCTCATCGATCGATTCGACCACGCTGATCACGCGGTCGATCGCCGCTTCCTCCAGCAGGCCGAACGTCGCCGTGCGGTCGACGTCCGCGGCATCCGCGACGATGCGTGCTGTCCGTGGTCCGATGCCTCGCAGCTCTTGGAGCCCGCGCTCGACCGATTTCGTCCCATCCAGGTCGGTCGTCCCGATCCGGATGAAGTAGCGGAGGTTCTCCTCCTCCTCGGCCGCCGCGGTCTCGTCTGGGTCTTCTGTGCTCATTCGGTTGGTCTGGTTTCTCGACGTTGCGGCGGGGATTTGAACCCCGGAGGCGGTGTGCCACTGAGTTAGCAACCCAGCGCCTTGGGCCAGGCTTGGCTACCGCAACCCGTGTGCGTGTATCGTCGCCCACATGGACTCGGGGGCGCTCCCCCTGCATGATGTGCATCCGAATTACCAGTAGAGCGGTACTTAACGACTACGGAAGGCCCACGGAGCTATGGCCCTGGCAGTCCCATGGGCGATGATGGCCGATTCAGACACGTCCACCGCGGTGCCGATGACTCCCGTTCCGCTGGCGGATGCTGCGGCGGTCGAGAGCTTCATCGGGGATCACCCGCGCGCACTCGTGGAGTTCGTCACCCGCGGCTGCGGGATCTGTGCGTCCCTCGAGCCAGTGATGACCAACGTCGCACGGGCGCATCCCGACCTCGCGGTGGGGGTCGTCGATGCCCGCGACGACCCACAGCTAATCGACCGGTACACGATCGCATCGGTCCCCCTGCTCATCCTCTTCGTGGATGGGGACCCCCGGGGCCGGCTGGCGGAGGGATTTCAGACCGGTGAGGCGATCGATGCGTTCATCGACGCATCAGTCTGAGACCGCTGGGGGTGTGAGGTACCTCTCGTTGAGCTGCCACCCGTCGTCGCCATCAGGGACGAGGTACTCGCCGTAGAAGGGTACCCGGTTGGCGACCGTCTCCTCGAAGGCGGCCCGGATCTCCGCGCGGGACATCTCCCCCATCGGCCTGAGGTCGTCGTTCCGATTGAGACATCCTTTGAGGTACCCGTCGTGCGTCACCCGCACCCGGTGGCAGTTGGCACAGAAGGTGGGGTTCTCCACGGGGTCGACGATCTCGACCAACCCCTCACCGATATGATACCGCGCGCGGTTGTGCATGGGCCGTCGCTCGATCTCATCGGCCTGGTCGGCAAGCCACCGGTGCACCCGTCCGATGTCGATGTTCCACTCTGGATGCCCCGTCAGCTCGGGCATGTACTCGATCAGCTGCAGCTGCAGGCCGGGCGTCGTCGCCACATGCTCGACCATCCCCTCGACATAGCCAGCGGTCCGCTCGAAGACGACCATATTGAGCTTCACAGGGGTGAGCCCCGCGTCGAGCGCGGCCTCGACACCCTTCAGCACCTGGTCGTATGCACCCGATTGGGTGATCATGTTGAACGCCTCACGGTCGAGCGCATCCTGTGAGATGTTGACCCGCTGGAGGCCTGCCTCGCGGAG
>Ga0102927_1000157_pt1 | contig 15380 bp, 13 predicted proteins | sample SalPon1_A_H2O_MG_FD_78208 | JGI IMG/M metagenome (GOLD analysis project Ga0102927, IMG submission 78208) | Salt pond water microbial communities from South San Francisco under conditions of wetland restoration - Salt Pond MetaG R1_A_H2O_MG | ecosystem: Environmental > Aquatic > Non-marine Saline... | reverse complement strand
TAGCGTTCTATTCCTAATTTATTTCCTAAAGCTTTAGCAAACACTTTACCTAAAACGATAGCAACATCTTCTATGGTATGGTGTTCGTCCACTTCAAGGTCTCCTTTGGCTGTTAGGTTGATATCGATGTGACCATGCCTTGCGATTTGATCTATCATATGATCAAAAAAATGAATCCCTGTAGAGATTTCACTTTCACCCGTTCCATCAAGATTGATAAAAATTTCAATATCTGTTTCTTTGGTAGTTCGTTTTAAACTGGCTGTTCGCGATTCTAACTTCAAAAAGGTGTAAATATCTTTCCAGGAATTAGTCCGTAATGCCACGAAAGGCTCCAGTGCTTTGTCTGAATTTTCAGTTTCGCCTTCACCTAAATGAGTTTTATTATCAATAAAAATGCCTTTGGCGCCAAGATTTTTAGCCAATTCTACATCGGTCATCCGGTCTCCTATCACAAAGGATTCCGATAGATCATAGCCCGAGTCAAAATACTTGGTCAATAAGCCAGTTTTTGGTTTTCTGGTAGGAGCGTTTTCTTCTGGAAACGTCTTATCTATATAAATATCTTCAAAGTGAACGCCTTCATTTTTAAATGTATGAATGATAAAATTTTGTACTGGCCAAAATGTATCTTCTGGATACACTTCTGTTCCTAAGCCATCTTGGTTGGTGATCATGACCAACTCATAATTCAATTCTGAAGCAATTTTAGACATATAAGTAAAGACCTCAGGGTAGAACTCTAATTTTTCAAAACTATCAATCTGTTCATCTGCAGGTTCTTTGATGAGAGTTCCATCTCTGTCTATAAATAACACTTTTTTCATGTTTTGTGTGTTTTTGAAAGTCATCTTAGCTTTTTGCTACAAAATGGCAGATAAGCTTAGTTATTTTAAATCAGTTTAGTTGTTTTAAAGCTGTAAGTAGGATTTGATTTTGTTCAGGAGTTCCTACAGTAAATCTCAAGCAATTTTCGCAAAGATGCTGATTTGTTCGATTTCTTACTACTATTTTTTGCTCTAAAAGTTGAGTGTATCTTAAATCAGCATCATCAACTTTACAAAGCAAAAAATTTGATTCTGAAGGGAAAATGTGCTGAATCCAACTGATAGATTTAAATTCTTCAGATAAAATTTCACGTTCAGATTTCACAATTTCTACCTGATATAAATACGTTTCAAAGTTCTGAACTACTTCCAAAGCCTTGGTTTGACTCAAGTGATTGACGTTGTATGGTGGCTTTATTTTGTTGAGTACAGCAATAATACGTTGACTAGAAAAGCACATCCCAACACGGATTCCAGCGTGAGCCAAGGCTTTGGAAAAGGTTTGAGAAATAATCAAGTTGGGGAAATCATTTAGCTCTGAAATAAATGAGCTATTGACGGCAAAATCAATATAAGCCTCGTCTATAATAACTAATCCAGAAAACTGATCTAGAATTGTCTTAATCGCATTCACCTGCAGAAGATTCCCTGAAGGATTATTTGGGGAGCAAATAAAAATCAGTTTAGTGTTATCAGTAATCCTAGACAAGACAGAGTCAACATCTATCTGAAAATCTTTCTTAAGTGGTACTTCTATAGTTTTGATGGCATTGAGGTTGGCCAAAACTTTATACATACCGTATGTGGGTGGCATAGTGATGATTTCATCTTCCTTTGGCTCACAAAACGCTCTAAAAATCAAATCCAAAACTTCATCACTTCCATTTCCTAACAAAATATTTTCTTTAGGAACTTGCTTTATGTCTGAAATTGCTGCTTTCAATCGATGCTGATAGGGGTCTGGATACCGATTGAAATCAGAATTGAACGGATTTTCGTTAGCATCTAAAAACAAATAGTCTTCTTCACCCGCGTTAAACTCATCTCTAGCTGATGAATAAGCAGACATTTCCCTTACATTTTTTCTTATCAGATTATCTAAAGTCATGTTTAATCCTTGTTTTTTATTGCATTGAGGCGTAATGTCATAGCATTTTTATGTGCCTGAAGTCCTTCTGCTTCAGCCATGAGTTCTACTGCTTCACCTATAATCTTCACCCCTTCTTCTGTAATTTTTTGGTAGGTAATCGCTTTGTTGAAACTATCCAAATTCACACCACTATACTGTTTAGCATACCCATTAGTAGGAAGGGTGTGGTTGGTGCCAGAAGCATAATCTCCTGCACTTTCTGGGGTATATTTTCCTATAAACACAGAGCCAGCATTGTTGATGTTTTCAACATAGAAATCGTCATCTGTAGTTGAAATGATAAAATGCTCAGGGCCATAATAATCTATGAGTTTTAAGGCTGTGTCTCGGTCTTTCACAAGAATAAATTTTGAATTCTCTATAGCTTTAGTAGCTATAGCTTGTCTTGGAAGTGATTCAAGTTGTTCTGTGATAGCTGCTTTTACTAAGTTTATAGTTGTTTCATCAGTAGAAACTAAAACCACTTGAGAATCGCTTCCATGCTCTGCCTGGCTTAAAAGATCTGAGGCAACAAATTCTGGATTTGCACTTTCATCTGCCACTACCAGCAATTCAGAAGGGCCTGCAGGCATATCAATTGAAACATCATAGGTCGTAGCAACTTGTTTAGCAACAGTCACATATTGATTGCCTGGACCAAATATTTTATACACTTTCGGTACAGTCTCTGTTCCAAACGTCATAGCGCCTACAGCCTGAATACCACCTACTTTATAAATATCTTCAACACCACAAAGTTGAGCAGTATAGAGTGTAACTGGGTTTATTTCACCATTTTTATCTGGAGGGGTGCAGAGAACAATCTCGCTACAGCCCGCTATTTTGGCTGGAACAGCCAGCATCAAAATGGTTGAAAACAATGGAGCTGTGCCACCAGGAATATATAAACCAACTTTTTGAATTGGTTTTTTTGCTTGCCAACAGGTGACCCCAGGTTGAGTTTCTACCCTAACTGGAGATGTTTTTTGTGCTTCATGAAATTTATAAATATTGGATTTGGCTAGCTGTATAGCAGTTTTTAATTGATCAGATACCTCTTTGGAAGCCTTATCAAGTTCAGAAGGGCTTACTTTATAGTGTTGTAAATCTACACCATCAAATTTGTTTGTATATTCTATCACAGCCTCATCCCCTTTCTCTTGGATATGCTTAAAAACATCATGCACAGTATTCTCAATATCTTTATAGGTGCGCGTAGGCCTTTTTAAAAGTTCTGCCCAACTTTCTTCATTTGGAAACTGAATCGTCTTCATTATAATATCATTTTTTCTATTGGGCTTACTAATATACTTTTAGCACCTGCTGATTTTAGTTCATCTATAATATCCCAGAATTTTTCTTGTTGTATAACTGTATGTATAGAACTCCAATTGGTATTCGCTAAAGGCATAACCGATGGGCTATTCATCCCTGGTAAAATTTTAATAATGTCATCAAGTCTATCATTTGGGGCATTAAGAAGAACGTATTTTGAGCTTTCAGCTCTTAAAACTGCATCTAGTCTAAAAATTAATTTATCTAGTAATTGTTGCTTTTCTGGGGTTAATGATGGAGAACTTGTCAGTACAGCTTCACTTTTCAAAATCACGTCAGATTCTACAAGGTTATTTTTAAAAAGCGTACTCCCACTAGATACGATATCACAAATAGCATCAGCGAGGCCTATATTAGGGGCTATTTCTACAGATCCATTTATAAGATGAATCCCCGCTTTTACTCCATTTTTATCAAGATATTTTTGTAGAGTATTTGGATATGAAGTAGCAATTTGTTTGCCTTCAAGATCCTTTACTCCATTAATATCTGCGTGTTTTGGAACTGCCAAAGAGACCTTGCATTTAGAAAATCCCAATCTTTTTTGGATGATAAGGTCTTCTCCTTTTTCATGTAGCAAATTCTCACCTATAATAGCTAAATCTGCAATGCCATCTCTCAGATACTGTGGAATATCACCGTTTCTTAAATAAAAGATTTCGAGTGGAAAATTGGAGGCATCTACTTTCAGTTGGTCTCTACCGTTATTAATTGAAATACCACAATCTTTTAAAATTTTAAGAGATTCGTCGTGTAGTCTTCCAGATTTTTGAATGGCTATTTTTAATTTTTCCATGATGTATGTCTTCAAATTTTTAAATTAAAAAACCCGTTGAAGCTATGGCTCAAACGGGTTTTGTATATGTTATTAAACTTACATACTACATACCAACCGCTGTGAGCGTGCTAGCTATAAAATGATGTAAGTTATGTAAATTCATAATAATGCAAATTTATACTAAAAATTGAATTTAACTACAATTGCAAGTTTAATTGTACATTAATTATTTCCTAAAATAATCGGCATCCCACTGTCTCCAGATCCAATAACAATCACTTTAGAGTTTTCAGATTTAGACAACTCAATGGTAGCCTGAATTCCTTTTTCTCTTAAAATTTTATCAGATAACGAGGCATTCAGGATTTCGTTTGCTCTTGCTTTACCCTCTGCTTCTATCTCTTGTCTTCTTTTTTCTTTCGTAGCTTTTTCTAAACGAAATTCATATTCTAAAGACTCCTGTTCTTGCTTTAGTTTTCTTTCAATTGCTTGCTTTATGGTAGGAGGTAAAGACACGTCTCTTACTAGGATTCTATTCACCTGCACATATTGATTTTTGAGCAACTGCTGTGTTTCATCATACATTTCATTCTGAATAGACTCTCTTTTTTGAGCATATAGTTCTTCTGGTTTGTATCTTCCTACCACAGTTCTTGTAGCAGATCTTACAGCAGGTTGAATCAATCTAGAGATGTACTTTTCACCTCGTTCTTTGTGCAACAAGCCTAGTTGGTCATAAGTAGGTTCAAACCAGATGGTTGCGTCTAACTTTATATCAAGTCCATTTGAGGACAAAACTTGCATAGACTCATCAATCGTTTGTTGTCTCACTTCATAAATAAAAACAGTGTTCCAAGGAGCTACAATATGAAACCCTTCTTTTAAAGGGGCTTCATCTGTTACTACTCCACCTCCAAAACGTTTGAATAACACCCCAGCTTCACCAGAATTGATGTTTACGGTAGAATTTGAAATAAAAATGATAGCAATCACCACTACTATTATGATAGGTACAATTGCTTTAGGTAATCTTTCCATGATAATAAATTTAAATTAGGCCTTTATATTTTCTATAAAACCATTCTGAACTCAAAGTTAAAGCTAATAAAAGGATAAGCCATTCAAAATTGAGTAAAGTCTGTGTTTTTTTGATAGTTTTTTGAATTGGTTTAGGATTCTTTTCTTTTAGAGTGGATATTAATTCTTCTCGTTCAGAAAATAAAGAGATATCGTCTTCTGATACTAATGATTTTAAACTTTGATAATTTGCATTTTCAAATTGCAATTCACTTGAATATTCTAGCACTTCAAAGCTACCAGCTTTGGAGATTTGAATGTCTTGATTTTTTATGGTGTAAGCGTACGTACCAGGTTCCAAATTGGACAAATCAAAATAATATGCTTCATCAGATTTGACTAAAGTTGTAGTCTGCACAGTATTTGTCCGTTCATTTTTAAGCTGGAGTTCAAAATCAAATCTTGTGTCATTTTCGAAATTTTCATTGTAGTATTTCGCTTTCAAAACTTCATCATCACCAGAATTGATTAGGGGTTGCATATCCACCATAAGTGAATTTTTAAATCTTGACTGGGCAAGAAATTGTAGTATTTTTTGAAAGGTCTTATCAAAAGCTTCAAAAGATTCATTTTCCACATAATGCTTGGCTCTCCACCTCCACATATTTTCCCCAAATAAAACAGATTGTTTTCTGTTGTCTTGTGTTTTAAACACCCACAGCGGCGACTCTACGTCTACTCCATTTAATTGTTTTTTTAATAATATAGCGTAATCTTTATCTAGACTCACCTCCCCGAATTGATCTCTCAATGGCGGATAATCTTCAATAGATAAATCATTTATAAGAAATAAGCTGAAATCTACATTCATTTTCGCAGAATACTCCTCCACAGCATCAATCCCTTGCTTTTGAAAACCAAGATTTAAGCTATTAAGGAATTCATAATCCGTATGAGAGCCACCAACAATTAGAAAATTCAAAGCATTGGTCTTCGCTTGAAGTAGCAAACTTCTAAAGGAAGATTGTGGCTGATAGAAGATGACAAGCTCATCATCTGATAACTTATCCACATCACTTGGGGTTTTGTATTCAAATTCTAATTCCTTACTGGATGCAAGCACTCTATTGAAAAAACCAATGTCTGGATGTAGGAAATCTGATACTAAAAGAATTTTTGACCTTGTATCTATCACCTCTAAGGCAACTCTCTTTGAATTATTTATCTTGTTTTTCTCCTCTGTGAGTGGCTCTAAATCAACGTCTAAAACCTTTTGACCTACTGGTGAAGCAGGAATTATAAACTCTGTTCGTACTGAACTTTCAGCTGGAATCTCTATGATTTTGGAAACTAAAGTCTTTCCATTTTCTGAAACTTTAAGGCGCTGTTGACTTGTTTTTTGTGAATTTTGACTGACGAAAATTTCTACTGGAAATTCATTTTTAAAATAGGCATAGGAGTTTACATTTATCAAATCAATTTCAGAATCTTTATAGCGAGTGGTATCTCCAAGAACGAGAACTTTTGGAGATAAATCAGTCTTAAAGTCTTTAAAATTAAAATCTTCACCAAGGGTTTGATTACCGTCTGAAAGTAAAACAAATGTAGATTTAGAATCTTCTAGACCGTTAGCATAATCTATAACTTTTGAGATATCCGTTCCTGATTTTTCAAATGAAAGTGAATCAGTAAAAGGTTGAAGATTTTCACCAAAACTCAGTATTTCAAGGGCGTATTTTTTGTTGAGGAGGTTATCTGTCTTTACTTCTGAAACAAAATCATTGATGACTTGAGTATTCGACAGCTTCTTTACAGATTCAGAATTATCAACTGCCACTACTAACTTTGGCTTCTCAAGTTGATAAGTTGTAGCATCAAGTTCAGGATTGATGAGTAAAAGTCCCAAAATAAAAAACGACAACAACCTAAAAAAAGCAAGTATTTTTTGGGTCTTGTCGTTTAATAATTTTCTGTATAAAATCAATGTAAGACCTAATGCGCATGCAAAATTTAATAAAAGCAAGAGCAACATTTGGCTTGTCATCATAAAATTTTAGGTTAGCATGCCTCCATCCACACTTAGAGTTTGACCTGTAATGTATGCGCTCAAATCACTAGCTAGAAAAACGCATGCATTGGCCACATCTTCTGGTTTTCCACCGCGTTTCAGAGGTATAGATTGTCTCCAACCATCCACAGTTTTTTCATCTAGCTTTTGAGTCATTTCCGTTTCAATAAAGCCTGGCGCCACTACATTGGATCTGATATTTCTTGAGCCTAACTCTAAAGCCACTGACTTTGAAAAGCCAATAATACCAGCTTTAGATGCTGAATAATTAGCTTGACCCGCATTTCCTTTAAGACCAACAACAGAGCTTATATTGATGATACTACCATGCTTTTGTTTCAGCATTGGTCTTAAAACTGCCTTTGTCAAGTTGAATACCGAATTCAAATTGACTTCGATTACTTTATTAAAATCCTCTTCACTCATGCGCATGAGCAAGTTATCTTTTGTGATTCCAGCATTATTGATCAAGACGTCTATATTGCCAAAGTCTTTAATCACATCCTCAGCAAGGTTTTGAGCTTGTTCAAAATCAGAGGCATCAGATTGATAGGCTTTAGCCTTCACACCAAATGTTTTGAGATGGTCTTCTAGCTCTTTAGCTGAGCTTGAAGAGGAATTGTAAGTAAAAGCTACATTTGCTCCGTGTAGTGCAAAAACTTCGGCAATGCCTTTCCCAATACCACGGCTACCACCTGTCACAATCACATTTTTAGAATCGAGTAATTTCATTAGGCTATACGATTATATAAAAAGCCCTTTGAATTGAATACAAAGGGCTTTGAGTTCAAAAAAATTATTTAGAAAAAACCTCAGCTACTTTTTTTCCAATTTCAGCAGGAGAATCCACAACGTGAATTCCTGAATCTTTCAGGATAGCTTTCTTGGCTTGAGCGGTGTCTTCACTTCCTCCTACAATAGCTCCAGCATGGCCCATTGTTCTGCCCGCAGGTGCTGTTTCACCAGCTATAAAACCAATAACAGGTTTTTTGCTACCGCTCTCTTTGTACCATTTGGCAGCTTCGGCCTCGAGTTGACCTCCTATCTCTCCTATCATCACTACGCATTCAGTTTCAGGATCGTTCACAAGGAGTTCTACAGCATTTTTAGTGGTAGTCCCGATGATTGGATCTCCTCCTATTCCAATAGCTGTTGTAATTCCATAACCCTCTTTCACTACTTGGTCTGCAGCTTCATACGTTAATGTGCCAGACTTGGACACAATACCTACCTTTCCTTTTTTAAAGACAAACCCTGGCATAATACCAACTTTAGCTTCTTCAGGAGTAATGACTCCAGGGCAGTTAGGACCAATCAACCTGCAATCTTTAGTTTTGATATAATTAGAAGCTTTAATCATGTCTTTAACAGGAATACCCTCAGTAATGGCTATTATAACTTTGATACCTGCATCAGCAGCTTCCATAATAGCATCTGCGGCAAAAGCAGGTGGTACAAATATGATAGTAGTATCTGCGCCTACTTTCTCCACAGCTTCAGATACGCTGTTGAACACAGGCTTACCAAGATGTTCTGTACCTCCTTTTCCAGGAGTAACACCCCCTACTATGTTGGTACCATAATCTATCATTTGTCCAGCATGAAAAGACCCTTCACTTCCCGTGAAGCCTTGAACAATAATTTTTGAATCCTTATTGACTAAAACGCTCATATCTATTTTTGATTTGGTTAAACAAAAGTAATTTTTTAAGATGAAGAATGAAAATTATTGAGAACTTTATTAATTGATAACACTCATTTTAAAATCTTGATTTTTTAAATAAAGGAATAGTAGTTGTCAATTTCATAGTAGTTAGACTCCAAGGGATTTTAATTTCTGCAAGATGTCAGGTATTCTATTTATATAAGCTAATTCTCTATATTTTTTCTTCACATCTTCTGCTGGAGTTCCAAAGTAAGTAATTTTTGACTTTAAATTCTTACTTACGCCAGACTGAGCTAAAATAATAGCCTTAGCACCAATTCTAAGACCACTTGCTATCCCAACTTGCCCCCAAATGGTAACTTCATCTTCAATAACAACACAGCCAGCAATACCTGTTTGTGAGGCTATAAGGCATTTTTTACCAATGCTTGTATCATGTCCTATTTGTACTTGATTGTCTATTTTGGTTCCTTCTCCTATCATGGTGACTCCAGACACTCCTTTATCTATTGTGCATAAGGCTCCAATTTCTACATTGTCACCTATTTTGATAGTACCTCCAGATAGAAGTTTATCATGATATTCAGGTCTGTTTTTGTAATAGAAAGCATCCCCTCCTAATACAGTTCCAGCGTGAATCTGAACGTGATCTCCTAATTCAACGTTGTCATAAATTGAAACATTACTATGAATAATGCAATGCTTTCCAATTTTCACATTATTTCCTATAAACACATTAGGTTGAATTTGAGTGTGCTCTCCAATTTTTGCAGACCTTGCAATTGCTTGATGTAAAACAGAGAATGGTGAAAAATGAGCTGTAATTTTATTAAAATCTGAAAAAGGATCTTCAGAAATCAACAGCGCCTTCCCTTCAGGACAATCTACTTTTTTATTGATTAGAATTACACTAGCCTTAGATTCTAAAGCTTTAGAATAATATTTAGGATGATCTACAAAAACAATATCTCCGTCTTCTACAACGTGAATTTCATTAATGCCTTCTATCCTAAAGTCCTCATGACCTACAGGAATAGCACCAATAAGTTCAGCAATTTGTTTAAGACTATAGGGGTGAGGAAACTTCATTAAAGATATTTATTCTTTGATTCGCTCTTTGTAGGTTCCTTTTTCAGTCTCTACTTTCACTTTATCTCCTTCGTTTATAAAAAGTGGAACGTTGACTTCTGCTCCTGTTTCTAGAGTAGCTGGTTTTGTAGCATTAGTCGCGGTATTTCCTTTAACACCAGGTTCGGTTTGTGCAACTTCCAAGATCACATGTGGGGGCATATCCACAGACAGAGGCTGGTTATCTTCTGTGTTGATAAGTATAGTTACTACTTCACCTTCCTTTAAAAGTTTTGGCATATCCAGTGCAGCTTCCAGAAGTCTTATTTGAGTAAAATCTTCTACATGCATGAAGTGATAAAACTCGCCTTCTTGGTATAAAAACTGATATTTATGAGTTTCAACCCTTACTTCATCTATTTTATGTCCAGCTGAAAAGGTGTTATCAATTACTTTACCGGTGGTCACGCTTTTTAACTTAGTTCTTACAAAGGCTGGACCTTTACCAGGTTTTACATGAAGAAATTCTGTAATTTTAAATATGTCATGATTGTATCTGATGCACAATCCATTTCTAATATCACTTGTAGTGGCCATAATGTTTAGTTTTAGTTAATTTGAGAAATATCCTTTCATAATTCCTCGTTGTGAATCTTTTATAAATTGAAGTATCTCATCTCTTTCGGGAGTGGCTTCCATTTCCGCCTCTATGATGGAGACTGCTTGCGTATTGTTATAGTTTTTCTGGTATAGAATTCTATATATATTTTGAATCTCTCTGATTTTGTCTGTATCAAATCCTCTTCGTCTAAGACCTACAGAATTTATTCCCACATAAGACAAGGGTTCTCTACCCGCTTTCACAAAAGGAGGAACATCTTTCCTTACCAAAGATCCTCCAGTTATGAAGGCGTGCCTTCCTATACTACAAAACTGCTGTACAGCAGCCATACCTGCCAAAACAGCATGATCTCCTACCACAATATGTCCAGCCAAAGTACTGTTGTTTGAAAACACACAATTATCTCCAACAATACAGTCATGAGCAATATGGCAATAGGCCATAATCCAGCAATTTTTCCCTACTTTGGTTCTCATTTTGTCATTAGTTCCACGGTTGATGGTGACGCATTCTCTTATGGTGGTATTATCTCCAATTTCAGTTATGGTATCTTCATCATCAAATTTTTTATCTTGTGGTACTGCTGATATCACAGAACCAGGAAATATGCTTACATTTTTTCCGATGCGCGCACCTTCCATAATTGTAACGTTGGAACCTATCCAAGACCCTTGACCTATTTCAACATTATTATGAATGGTAGTAAAAGGTTCTATAACTACGTTTTTAGCTATCTTGGCTCCTGGATGCACATATGCTAGGGGTTGATTCATGTTATTTTGATTTTACAATTTGCGCCATGAGTTCTGCCTCACAAGCTAATTTATCATTTGCATAAGCATAGCCTTGCATATGGCATATTCCACGCCTGATGGGTGAAATAAGATCTAATTTAAAAATGAGTGTATCTCCAGGAGACACTTGTTGTTTAAATTTCACCTTGTCTATTTTGATGAAGTAAGTAAGATAGTTTTCTGGGTCTTTCACTGTACTTAAAGCTAAAATTCCTCCAGTCTGTGCCATTGCTTCTATTTGCAGCACACCTGGCATCACCGGCTTACCAGGAAAGTGACCAACAAAGAAAGGTTCATTCATCGTCACATTCTTGGTACCAATTACTGAAGACTCTGTCAATTCATAAATTTTATCTACAAGCAAAAATGGAGGTCTGTGCGGGAGCCTATTCATGATTTCTGTAACATCATACAGCGGTGGCTGGTTCAAATCAAATTTCGGAACTTTATTGCGTTTTTCAGACTTGATTATTTTGGCAAGTTTTTTGGCAAATTGTGTGTTTATAAAGTGGCCTGGTTTATTGGCTATAACCCTTCCTCTGATGTGAGTACCAACTAGCGCAAGGTCTCCTATAACATCCAATAATTTATGCCTAGCGGCTTCATTAGGATAATGGAGTGTCAAGTTATCAAGAATTCCGTTAGGTTTCACAGATATTTCATCCTTACCAAAGGCTTTTTTAAGGCTCGCCATAGTGTCTTCAGAAAGTTCTTTGTCCACATAAACTATAGCATTGTTAAGATCTCCTCCTTTGATGAGTCCATGAGCAAGAAGTGCTTCAAGTTCGTGTAAAAAACTGAACGTCCTAGAGTCTGCAATTTCAGTTTTGAAATCGCTCATCTTATCTAAATAAGCATTTTGTGTACCAAGAACCTTAGTACCAAAGTCTACCATAGTAGTGACTTGGTACTCATCTGCTGGCATAACAATTATTTCTGAGCCCGTTTCTTCATCTTTGTAAGAAATGACGTCTTTTACTATATATTCTTCTCTAGGCGTATCTTGTTCTTCTATACCTGCTTCCTCTAGAGCCTCAACAAAAAATTTTGAAGAACCATCCATAATTGGAGGTTCTGAAGCGTTGAGTTCAAGTACAACATTGTCTAGCCCAAGACCAACACAGGCTGCCAGCACATGCTCTGATGTTTGAATAACTACTCCATTTTTTTCTAAGCTAGTCCCTCTATCTGTAGCTGTTACCAAATCTGCAACTGCTGGAATCACTGGTTGCCCTTCAAGATCTACTCTTTTGAAGGTGAAGCCATTATTCACTGGAGCTGGTTTGAAGGTAAGTGTTACACTTTCACCCGTATGAAGTCCAACCCCGTGCAGAGAGACTTCTTTTTTTATAGTTGTTTGGTTATTGGTTATCATTCTTGGCAAGTTGTTTTTCTAAGGTATCTATTCGGCTTATTATTTTTGGAAAATTTCTAAAATGCACATAGGATTTATTAAAATCGCTGTACCCAAAGGCTGGAGAGCCCTGTATAGCTTCATCATTCTTTATATTTCTACCTACGCCTGTTTGAGCTTGGATTTTCACTCTATCTCCTATCTTGATATGCCCTGCTATACCAACTTGTCCTCCTATAAGACAATTCTTTCCAATTTTAGTAGATCCTGCTATTCCTGTCTGGGCCGCAATTGCAGTGTGTTCTCCTATCTCAACATTATGAGCTATCTGAATTTGATTGTCTAGTTTCACCCCAAGTTTTATGAGTGTAGATCCCAGAGTGGCTCTATCTATGGTAGTGCCAGCCCCAATATCAACATGGTCTTCTATAATAACGTTGCCTATTTGTGGGATTTTAGAGTATTCTCCTTCTTCTGAAGGTGAAAACCCAAATCCATCTGCTCCTATAATTACTCCACTATGCAATGTACAATGGCTACCAATATGAGTTTCAGAATAGATTTTACTTCCTGGAAAAATTGTAACGTGGTCTCCTATCTTTACATTATCTCCAATGTAAACATTTGGATAAATCTTTACTTGATCGCCTATAATGACATTTTGTCCTATATAACTGAATGCACCTACATAAGGATCTTGCCCTAGTTGGGCACTCTCTGAAATAGAACTTGGTGTCTCAATGCCTTTCTTGTCCAGTTTGATTTGATTATAAACTTCTAATAACTTTGAAAAGGCTTCATAAGAATCTTCTACTTTTATTAAAGTAGTAGTAAGGTCTTGGGTAGTTTCAAACGTCTTATTGACAATACATATACTTGCCTGTGTTTCATAAATATAGGACGTATATTTGGGGTTGGATAAGAAAGTCAATGACCCTTCTTGGCCCTCCTCTATTTTAGAAAGCTTATCGACTTCTGCATCTGGATTCCCCACAATACTGCCGTCCAGGATGTCTGCTATTTGTTGTGCTGTGAATTTCATTGGGGCAAAAATAGAAAAAAACGGTTAATTATGGGGTTTTGGATAACATAAGTAGTATTTCACTACTGGTTTAGACAAGGCTTTCAGGTTGAGTTGGTCTGATGCTGACGATACATCTTTGATTTTACCATTTTTAAACCAAATGTTAATTTGCTCTTTTTTAAGGCTATAGGCAAGGTTCGAGGTAGATCCGTTTAATATGAAAAAATTAGCTTCAGACTCCGAAATTTGTATGTCATTCATACACTGGCGTATAGTTTTTTCAACTTTTACGGAACTTATAGGTTTATTTTTGAGCTTTATTTTGAATAAATCTCTGTTCAAAATCATTTGGCTCAAGGTTCTTAACACAAAATCGTCATGACCTTGCCATGCCTTTAGAGCGGAAATGATATCATAATCGTCTAGTTTTGAAAATAATTCTAGTTGGATAATGTCAAAATTTTTAGAATCTATTTTAAATCTTAAAAAGTGATTCAAGACTGAATTTTCAACATACTCTTCAGTAGTTTCAAAAATTAATTTCGCCCTGCGTAATACACTGATGAGCATTTGCTCTGCACATAGACTGGTTTTATGCAGATAGACTTGCCAATACATCAACCGTCTGGCTACCAAAAATTTCTCGATGGAATAAATCCCTTTTTCTTCTACAACTAGCTCATTATCAACCACATTCAGCATATTGATGAGGCGTTCACTATTGATATTGCCTTCAGCGACTCCTGTATAAAAACTATCGCGTTTTAAATAATCTAGCCTATCTATATCTAGCTGACTTGAAATCAGCTGGCATAAGAACTTTTTGTGATAATCTCCTTTAAAAATTGTAATAGCTAGGGTTAGTTTTCCATCAAAGTCTTGATTAAGCTTATCCATAAATTGCAAGGATAAGTACTCATGAGACAAATCACTTACAATAGAATGTTCTAAGGCGTGAGAAAATGGCCCATGACCAATATCATGTAGCAAAATAGCTACAAGTACAGCTTCTTCCTCTTCTTCAGAAATTTTAATACCTTTAGATTTTAATATATCCAGAGACTTTTTCATGAGATGAAGACATCCCAAGGCATGATGAAATCTGGTATGATTGGCACCAGGATATACCAAATGAGAAAGACCCATCTGGTTGATACGCCGTAGTCTCTGAAAATAAGGATGCTCTATAAGGTCAAAAATTAAAGCACTAGGAATAGTAATAAATCCATAAATAGGATCGTTTATCAACTTAAGTTTGTTCCTTTGATTCAAATTAAATCTTTTAAAGATTACAAATATACAGTTATAAATGTCAAACATAAAAGTACTTTGGGTAGATGATGAAATCGATTTATTGAAGCCCCACATTCTGTTTTTAGAAAAAAAATCTTACGAGGTTATCACTTGTAGAAGTGGGTCTGAAGCAATTGATGAAGTAGAAAAGACAAGGTTTGATATCGTTTTTTTAGACGAAAACATGCCTGGTCTATCGGGTCTAGAAACCTTGAATGCGCTAAAGTCTCTTAGGAGTGACTTACCCATAATTATGATTACTAAAAGTGAGGAGGAAAATATTATGGAAGAAGCTATAGGGTCAAAAATAGCAGACTACCTGATAAAACCCGTCAATCCTAATCAAATCCTTTTGAGTCTAAAAAAAAATCTGGATCATACCAGATTGGTTTCTGAAAAAACAAC
>Ga0102927_1000156_pt1 | contig 15499 bp, 13 predicted proteins | sample SalPon1_A_H2O_MG_FD_78208 | JGI IMG/M metagenome (GOLD analysis project Ga0102927, IMG submission 78208) | Salt pond water microbial communities from South San Francisco under conditions of wetland restoration - Salt Pond MetaG R1_A_H2O_MG | ecosystem: Environmental > Aquatic > Non-marine Saline... | reverse complement strand
ACCCGGATTTGGGTCATCTGTATTGCTGGTTGCACCTTCTTGCCAATTTTCCCGAATCGTTCCATCAGAATCAACGGCAGTACTTAAAAAACGGAAGGCTCGTAAATCATTATCTCCGGCAGGAATGTAGCGCTGAACTTCTACATTACCGGTCCCGGAATAGGCTCCTGAAAGTTCATCTAGTTGAGCAGAACCATTAGCATCGCTTTTAAAAATGATGTTACCATTATTGGTGATACTGCAAGCAATATTTAAAACACTTGTATTAGCTGTAGTTGTTGGAGCATCCATTTCCAGAGTAGCTCCTGAGGCTACCGTTAATTTGTTACCTATCAATTCACCATTTAGAGTGGCCGTTCCACTTAGTATCTCGATATCATTTGAAGCAGTTGATGGTACAGCACCAGTAATGGGGTTATTTGGGGTCCATGTACCACCATCAAAGGTATAGGTTGTGGGAGCAGAAACACCGGTTACTTTAATTTGTGAGATATCGAAACCATCACCGGATCCATTTATATTAAATCTAAAAATTATTTTTAAAGTGTTTCCTGTCGCAGGTATATCTGTCCAACTTGCAGGTGAATTTAAAGATCCATCCGATGTTATTTGAGGCCCAGGAACTGGTGTTCCTTGATCTATAGAATAACCCCATTGAAAATTTTCTGTTGGTGAATTATTAAATACATCTGATCCTACAGTATTACCTAATGCTTCAATACTAAAAGAAGATATAGATGAAATATCGATAGTTTGAGATACAAATATACCTTCTCCTCCCCAATCATCAGAAGTTAAAGAGCCCGTATCAACTTTAAATGAATTAGGTGTACCATCAGTATTTGGTGTGTTTTCATAACCTACTCCCCATTGATTTGGTACGGCACCAAACAAATTTGATTGTTCTGGTGCTGTTTCAGGAGGATTAGAAGTTGTATGATCTGGTAAACCATCACCATCATTAGAAAAATCAGCATCATAAAGCGTAATTGAAGGGCTATTGCTACTACCGCAGGAAGAACAAGACCCTGGATCTGTTATTGTAGCTATATCAAAACAATTGTTATCATCTGCATCAATAATTAAAGCATCCAAGTCACCACCAATACCCGCACTTCCGGGTTCTAAATAAAATGTGGTCGCTGAACCATATGCGTTGGCACTAGCGACATCACTTGTAAATGGACCATTTATATTTGTACTAATATTTGCAAAACCATCCATATCAACAGTATAACTAGCACCCAGATTGTTGCCGGTTGGGTTTAATTCAAAAGAAGTGATATCATCAGATGGATCATTTGGTGTAGCATTATCATTACATGTTATATTAACTAAACCTAAATCTGTAATTGAGCAAGGAGCGCTAAGGCTTGACGGTGCAACGCCAAAACCTGTGAGGGTACTAGGATCTGCTTCAACAACTTCAAATCTCGTGCTAGGGTCTGTAAACCCAGACGTTGTTCCTGAAGTGATTGAACTTAATAAACCTATATTACTATCTTCTGTAGAAACACCATTACCCGTCCAGGCTGAGCCCGGATCGCTTCCTATAATTCCAAATACGTCAGTTGTAGTACCCCCATAAACAACCTCTAAAGCATCATTTCCATTAAAAGAAAATGGGTCATTTATAAATGTGACAGAAGGATAATTATTTGACATCCATGTAGGTAAATCATCACCCCCTATAACTAAAACCTCTCCAGGGGCTAAAGTACCTGAACTAATTGTTGCTTCGTTGGTAGGTGAGCTGCTTCCATTTGCGTATCTATTTACCACTAAGTTATTTGTGGAGAAATCTAAGCTTGAAGCCGTATTATTCCAGATTTCAATTCCCTTTGGGCTTGTCCCGCTATCAGTATCAACGTACTGACTTATAATTTGCCCAAATCCCAAACTACTGGTTAATAGAACAATAAAAAATAAGTAAATTTTTTTCATAATTAATTTTTAGACAAATTTATAGGATTCTTTGCTTTAACTAAACGTTATTTTATAAAATCTTTATTTTTAACATCATTAAAGATAATAATAGTAAGAAAGACCTAAGACTCTTTTTAAAAAAAATTCACTCATAATCAATCGAAATTTTAAACTAATATTAAGTAAAATTTATCTAACATCTTATATTAATTGGGCATATAAAATTTAATTTTTTAATACTATAGCTTAAACCCGAATCAGTATTAAGACATAAGAATTATTAAATTTGATTAGTAGTAAAAATCATTTTATGAACACACAACTTCTGATTATATTTGCTAAGAACCCTATACTGGGAAAGGTAAAAACCAGATTAGCCAAGTCTATTGGAGATGATAAGGCTTTGGAAATTTATAGATTCTTATTAAGTCATATTCAACTGGAAATAAAGTCATTAGCTGTTGATATAGAAGTACATTATTCACATTTTATCGATAAAGGGGATGATTGGCAACATGATCGGCTGAAAAAGAAAATACAAATAAAAGGAGATTTAGGCACCAAAATGGGACATGCATTTCAGCAGGCTTTTGCGCAAGGATATCACCAGGTTATTGGCGTTGGCACCGATATTTACAATTTAAAGGCAAGTGATATTCTAGCCGGATTTGATCAACTGGAAAAGAATAATTTCTGTCTGGGTCCGGCAAATGATGGTGGTTACTATTTAATAGGGATGACAAGGTACAAGCCTCAATTGTTTCAAAATAAATCCTGGAGTACTTCATCAGTCTTAAAACAAAGTTTACAAGATTTGTCATCAGAAAATGTAGCTTTGCTTGCTGAAAAAATGGATATTGATACTTTAGAAGACTTACAAAAAATAGAAGAACTTAATCAAATTATAAAAACTCAATGAAGTTTATTAAGAAGACAACAGAATATTTAAAAGGAAAAGGCTTTGATCAACCGGAAGTAGGCATCGTGCTGGGAACCGGATTAGGGAAATTGTTAGATGAAGTGGAAATTCACAGTGAAGCAAGCTATAATCACATTCCTAATTTTCCCACGGCAACGGTAGAATTTCATAAAGGAAAATTAATCTATGGAAGCTATGAGGGAAAAAAAGTGGTAATCATGCAAGGCCGGTTTCATATATATGAAGGTTATGATTTCCAAGATATAACATATCCCATCAGAATTATGCATGAACTTGGCATTAAAAAACTGTTAATATCTAATGCCTCCGGAGCTATTAATTTAGATTTTAAAAAAGGCGAGTTGATGTTGATCAATGATCATATCAATCTTCAGGCTGGTTCGCCCTTAGCCTTTAAAGGCGTTTCTAAATATGGAGAACGCTTTGTAGATATGAGTGCACCCTATGATCAGGCCATGTCTGAAGAGCTTAAAAAAATTGCTCAAAAAAATGATATCAGGTTGCACGAAGGGGTTTATGCATCCGTAATTGGTCCGCAATTAGAAACAAAAGCAGAATATCGTTATTTAAAAACAATAGGTGCTGATGCGGTAGGGATGAGCACTGTTCCAGAGGTGATCGTTGCAAATCATTTAAACTTACCGGTTATTGCGGTTTCTGTATTAACGGATGAATGTGACCCTGATCAACTGGAACCGGTTAATGTACAGGACATTCTAAAAATGGCGGAAAAAGCAGAGCCGGATATGGTAAGGATTTTTAGCGATTTAATCAAAAATTTAGATTAATTAGAGATTTGTAAAATGCCATTACCTTCAGAAACTCTATAATTTAGAAGGGTGTATTCTAAACCATCGGTTTGTGTAGGTTGACCGGTGACTAAGCTATACCGATTAGGATCCGGGCAAGTAGAAACGGCCTCTAAGCCATCTATTTGCAAGGTGGTACAAGCTTCCGGTGGTAGATTAGGATCAGCCGCATCCCAGGCTAAGAATTGACTTCCTGTGTTAACGATAATCACTCCGGCATTACCTACATTAGGTTGATACACGGCATTACCGGCAAAGTTAAGTTGGTTGTATTGCGGTAAACTCAGGTTAATCTGAAAATTCACGGAAACATTAGCTAAAAATGGATTATTAAACACATTATCATCTTCAGAACAAGATGAATTGCCAACTAAAATACTAATTATCAATAAGTAATAAATATATTTCTGCATAATTAAGTCGTCTAAGTATTGATAGAACATTCAAAATTAGTATATTTGCAGAAAGAATCTCGTGAAAACGGGATTCTTTTATTTTGTTTAATAAAAAAGTAAATAAGCATGAGTAAGGTTTCTTATTATACAGAAGAAGGTTTAAAAAATTTAAAAGATGAGTTAGATCATCTCAGAGATGTAGAGCGCCCAAAAGCCTCGCAGGCTATTGCAGATGCTAGAGATAAAGGCGATTTGAGCGAAAATGCAGAATATGATGCCGCTAAAGAAGCACAAGGCATGCTGGAAATGAAAATCGCTAAGCTTGAGGAAACGGTGGCTAATGCTAGGCTTATTGATGAATCTCAATTAGACACCTCAAAGGTACTTATTCATAGCAATGTTAAGCTTAAAAATAAAAAGAACAACAAAACTTTTTCTTATAAACTAGTAGCCCAAAGCGAAGCAGATTTAAAAACCGGAAAAATATCTGTTGATTCTCCTATTGGTAAAGGATTGTTAGGAAAAAAAGAAGGGGAAATTGCTGAAATTAAAGTCCCTAACGGAACGCTTGAATTTGAAGTTTTAGAGATTACCAGAGATTGAATACATAATGGTTAACGCTATTATTTAACAATAAGAATATCAATCTTAGTCGTGTCCGACTAAGATATTAGATGTGGGGTATGAGAAAAAATTTAAACAACTATATATCAGCTAAGTGAATCTTATCAAAGCCATTTATTAGTCTTCTATCATACACCTACTTGAGCAAGGTATTATAATAATGAAACAGCTCAAATCGCTCGTGATAAGTACAAAGGCTATTTTTTATAAATTTTAATCAGACAATGATGAATTTATATGAAATAAACGATTTCATAAAAAAATGAAGATTACTTGTACAAGTTCATCATTCATGATTATAAAAACATCTGCAATAGACATGATAAGGCTAAATTCAGGAAATTATAAACTATAATCTAAGCCAATTCAAATTCAAAGCCGTGAATTAGAAATGTATAAACCTAAGTTTTCCTATTTTTGCGCAATAAATTAATTTTATGAAAATCATTGTTCCAATGGCCGGTCGTGGTTCTCGATTAAGACCACATACGCTGACCGTTCCAAAACCTTTAATCCCAATCGCCGGTAAACCAATCGTTCAACGATTAGTAGAAAATATAGCAAAGGTCGTTAAATCTGATATTGATGAGATAGCATTTATCATTGCGCCGGATTTTGGTGAGGCTATTGAAAATAAATTGAAAAGCATAGCTAAAGATTTAGGTGCTCAAGCCAGCATTTATTATCAAACCGAGCCATTAGGAACTGGTCATGCCATTATGAGCGCTAAAGAATCGCTAAACGGACCAGCTGTAATCGCTTATGCAGATACACTTTTTAAGGCTGATTTTACTTTAGACCCGGAAGCCGATGCAGTCATTTGGGTAAAAAAAGTAGAAAACCCGAGTGCTTTTGGCGTCGTGCAGCTAAATAACAAAGATCAAATCGTTGATTTAGTTGAAAAATCTAAAGAATTTGTCTCAGACCTGGCCGTGATTGGCATCTATTATTTTAAGCAGGTAGAAAGCCTTAAAAATGAGTTGCAGGCTGTTTTAGATGAAAATCTGCTACGCGGTGGCGAATATCAAATTAACGATGGTATAGAAAAAATGAAGGCCAAAGGAGCTATTTTTAAACCGGGTCAGGTTGACGAATGGATGGATTGTGGTAATAAACAAGTAACGGTGGAAACCAATAGCCGCATCTTGCAAATTTTACAGGAAGAAAACTCGGAAAACACCCTGGCAAAATCCGTTCATCTTGAAAATGCAGAAATCATTCCACCATGTTATGTAGGAGAAAATGTGGTTTTAAAAAACAGCAAGATCGGTCCGAATGTCTCTTTAGGCAATGGCACAGAAGTTGAAGATTCTATTGTTAAAAATAGTTTGATCCAAACCAATGCTCGTATAAAAAATGCGCATCTGGATAATGCTATGCTTGGTAACCATGCGCGATACAACGGAAAATTCTCATCGATTAGTATCGGTGATTATTCTGCTTTAGACTAAAATTTATGCTAAAATATATAGGTTTTTTTTTATGGGCTCTTTGTTTTCCAGCCGATTTCTTAGCGCAAAAATCATCTGTTGACTCTATACAGAAAAAAACTGAGCAAAGTCAGGCCAGACAATTTGAATCTCTATTTTTTGATGGAATCAAGGAAAAGGCAGTAGAAAACTATGATAAAGCCATTAAAATCTTTAAAAAGTGCCGGGCTATCAATCCGGAGGAAGGTATTATATATGTAGAATTAGCTAAGAGTTATGCAGCTTTAGAAAACTATAACAGGGCTGAACAACTATTTACAGATGCACTACAATTTCTACCTAAAGAAAGAAAAAAAACTATTCTGCGTAATCTTTATGAACTTTATAAAGTCCAGCAAAAACCGGTTGAGGCCTTAGAAATCGCAAAACAATTTAGTAATGATCCCTATTTTCAATTAGAGGTTGTAAAGATTTATCAGCTGATGAATCAATTTAATCAGGCACTTGAGAAATTAAATGAACTGGAACAAAAAGATCCGTTTTATACGGAATTTTATAAATACAGGTATGAAATTTACAAGGAAAGTAATCAACTTGATTTAGCAATAAAGCATTATAAAAATAAAATCAATCAGGGTGCGGATAACGCCTGGAACTACTGTAAACTGATAGAATTTTTAATGCAGAATCAAAAACCTGATCAGGCGCTTAAAGCAGCTAATCGTTTAGACGCTAAAGGCACAAGTAATTCCATAGCCTGGGAATGCCTAAGTGATTTTTATATAAAAGCTGATCAAAAAGAAAAAGCCACCGCTTATGTTAAAAAAATATTGACAGATAAATACACCAGCGAGAAAATAAAGTTTAACATATTAGAACAATACAGAAAATATGTAGCGCAACATCCGGAATTAGAAAGCAAATTGATAAGTATGCTAAACAATGCGCTAAAGATGGAAAAAAGCCAGGCCAGTAACCTGGAGAGTGCAAAATATTATGAAGATAAAGATCAAAAAAAAGCCTTACAATATTACAGGCTTGCTTCAGAAGATCAGCCTAATAATTTTAAAATAATAAAAAAACTATGTCTTTTAGAATTAAAGACAATGAACTATGGAAAAGCAAAAAAAGTTGCTCAACATGGTTTATCCCTTTATCCCGGTCAAGCGGTATTTTATTATGTAAAGGGTAAGGCTTTATTAAATGTAGGAAGTTATAAAGATTCAGTGACATCACTTAAAGAAGCTCTAATGTATGTATATGATGATCCTACTTTAAGCAAGGAAATAAAACAAGCTTTAGTAAAAGCTTATCGTGCAAAAGGCAATGAAAAGCGAGCTGATGAGTTATTACAAGAGATAAAAAACACATCTAAATGATGCACAAAATAAGTTGCTTATTAATATTTTCATTTTTGCTAGTGTCATGCGGCAGTAAAAAAAATATTGTTGATTCATCAGCAGAGGCAAAAAACCTTAGTTCTTTAGAAAATAAGCTTGAAACAAAAAAACCGGACTTTAAAGCACTTAACGGTGTAATGAGCGTAAATTTTAAAACAGAAGAAAATTCTGTAAATCTACGAGTTAATTTTAGAATTAAAAAAGATTCAGCCATCTGGATGAGCGCTAAGATAGCCGGTTTAATTCCAATAGCTAAAGCACTTATTACACCAAATAAAGTTTCTTTTTATCAAAAGATCAATAAAGAATATTTTGAAGGAGACTATACATTAATAGAGGATCTTTTAGGTGTTCCTATTAATTATGATCAACTGCAAAAACTAATTTTAGGACAAGCACTCATCAATCCGTTTCAAAGCAAAGCGCAGTTTTCTCAAGATGAAACATATTATTTTATTCGCCGAAGCTATAATCAGCAACTAAGTTATCAATCATCCTGGCTTAAAAAATCACTTGATCTTAAAAAACAACATCTCGTTCACCAGCAAAAAGATCAACAATTATTCATCAACTATGATCAATATGAATATCTAAGCGGAAATTCTTATCCGGTTGATTATTTTATATTAGCATCAGATGTTGGTTCGCAGGTTCGTATAGGCATAAAAGTAAAAAAAATAGAACAAGTAAATTCTATCAATTTGCCTTTTTCAATACCGGATAACTATACAAAAATGAGCTTATGAAAATTGCAATCTATAGTTTTATAGCTTTTATTCTGTTGATTTTCTCTGTAGAGGTATCGGCTCAAACAAAAGCACAACTCAAACAGCAGCGAGAGGCTTTAGAACAAGAGATCGATGAGATCAACAGCATTTTAGCCTCTAACAGAAAAAGAAAAAGCAATGTACTTCAAGAGGTGGATGATTTAACCCGTAAGATCAATACGCGTGAAAAACTGATCCGTGTTTACAATCAGGAAGTGAATTTATTAACAAATGATATCAATGAAAACGCCCGTAAAATAGATGTTCTCAGAAGCAAACTAAAAAAGTTAAAGAAAGAATATGCGGAAATGATCAGGCAATCTTATCAGAGTAATACAAGCCAAAATCGGATAATGTTTTTGCTATCATCAGAGAGTTTTTATCAGGCGTATAAAAGAGTTCAGTATTTAAAACAATATGCGAATTACCGACGCAAGCAGGGAAATAAAATTGAAAAAGAAACGGAAAATTTACAGCGTTTAAACAAAAAGCTCTTTGCACAAAGAAAAGATAAAGAAGCCTTATTAGCTAAAAATAAAGCAGCTAAACAGCAGCTTGAAAAAGATCAAGAATCTCAAAAAGAGCTTATTGCTCAGATAAAAAAGAAAGAAAATACATTTGAGAATAAGATTAGAAAAAAACAAAAAAGAATAGCTAAAATAGATAGAGAGATAGAACGGCTTATCAAAGAAGCTATTGCTGCAGAAAATAAAGAAAGCGGTGAAAAAAGTTCTGCTAATCTTAAACTTACACCAGAAGCTCAGGCTTTAGCTGATAAGTTTGAAAAAAACAAGGGAAAACTTCCATGGCCGGTTGACAGGGGTTTTGTTGCTGTAGGCTTTGGCACTAGAACGCATCCCATAGTAAAATCAGCTAAGATTTCTACCAGTGGTGTTAGAATCACAACTGAAGAAAATGGTATAGCGAAGGCTGTATTTAGAGGTAAAGTATCAAAAGTATTTAAAGTTCCGGGCGGTAATAATGGAATTATTCTTAAACATGGGAACTATTTTACCAGTTATTACAACCTAAAAGAAGTTTTTGTAGATGTTAATCAAGAAGTAAAAACAGGTGATGAATTAGGTATTGTAGGAATAGGTAATGCCACACAAGAAACAACGCTTAAGTTCTATATTTATCAAAACTTTAATAAACTAAATCCACAGAAATGGGTCTATAAAATGTGATATATTTTATAGTTGGGCATAATTAGAATGAGAAAAAAAATAACCATAGGAATATTGATTGTCTTCTGTTTTGCAGAAATAAGACCGCTATTGCCTTATTTGGAATATTATGCGAATTATGAATATATTTCAGAAGTCCTTTGTATCAATAAGGACAAACCCATGTCAACCTGTAATGGGAAGTGCTACTTGAGTAAACAACTTAAAAAAGCTCAAGAAACCGAAAAGCAAGACAAAAAAATACCTACAGTTGAGCAGGATAGAATACCTATGATTTTCAACAATTCAGAACTTCCTGAATTATTAGTATCCGTTTCTGATAATCAAAAACATTTCAAATACTACCGATTTCAGGTTAAGGATTTAATTATTTCACCTCCTACACCACCGCCAAAATGTTAATTGAACAGCAGCTTAGTTTCCAGTTTACTGGAGGCTTTTTTAAACATTAAATTTCAATTAACAAAAAAAGTAAAATATGTACAAAAAATTTTTAATGCCCCTATTGGGCTTAGTTTTTCTATGCTCTAATGTAGTATTAGGACAAGACAATCAATGGACATCAGCAAGACCGGATGGACACGCACCTATTAGCGTAATGGGAGATCACTATCATAAAAAAGGTGAGTTTATGTTCTCTTACAGATTTATGCCGATGTGGATGGAAGACAACTTGCAATCTAATGATGACATATCTAATGAAGCTATTTATCAGGATTTTATGGTTGCACCACAAAAAATGAATATGAATATGCATATGCTTGGATTAATGTATGCACCATCCAACCGAGTTACACTAATGGCTATGGGAAATTACATTTCAAATTCTATGGACTTAAGAACAGGAATGGGAGTTGATTTTACCACAGAATCAAATGGATTAGGTGATATTACTGTTTCGAGTCTTATAAAGATAATGAACAACAATAGGCAGTCTTTACACGCTAATGTTGGAATTTCAATACCAACGGGTGATATCGACCAACGAGATGCAACACCAATGATGAATGATGCACAATTAGCTTATCCAATGCAACTGGGTAGCGGAACTTGGGACCCAAGTTTGGGTTTAACTTATTTAGGGCAATCTGATAAGTTTTCTTGGGGTGCACAGTCTAAATACAAATTTAGATTAGGCGAAAACGCTGAAGACTACACTTTTGGTAATCGTTTTGACATTGTTGGTTGGGGTGCTATTAAGGTTTCAGAGTATTTTAGCTTCTCAACAAGTTTAAGCTATTTTGACTTACAGAAAATAGATGGTGTAGATGCGGACTTAAATCCAATGATGATGCCTTTATTTAACACAGCTAATTCAGGTAGAAGTCAATTAGATATTGGTATAGGAACAAACTTTTATGTACCGAAGGGTAGTTTAAAAGATTTACGCATTGGAGCTGAAATTAAAATACCAGCCTACCAAAAAGTAAATGGAATTCAAATGAACAATACCTTAATGGCAACATTTGGAATTCAATACACAATCGGACATAAAGAATAAATATGCCCAAGATAGTATAAGAGCAGTAACGGTTTGGGTACAAACTCAAACCGTTTTGCTTTATTTTAAGTATCTTACTAAGTGAAAAGCAGTGTATTTTTATCCGCTACTGCTCTTAAACTTAAAGCTTGTTATTAATACTAAAACTTTAAGAAACTTAATAAGAGTTATTATTATATAATGACAAACTAAACCTCGTGTATGACTAAGATTTTAGATAAAAATCAAATAAATATTAATAAAGGTATTAATCAGCGTTGTATCAATTATATACTATAGCAAGGTATTATAAAATGAAACAGCTTAAATCGCTCATCATTAGTACAATTTATATATATTTTAATCAGTCAAGGACTTTTTTTTATATTTAAAATATAGCTGTAGCTCAAAATTAAAATTTATATTAGTATGAAATCCTTCTATAACCTGGAAGTCATTTATAGTTGTAAAAAATGTATCTGATTCTTCATAGTAGTTATCTATTGTCGGATTTACAATGTTTGAAAATTTTACACTTCTCATTTTAAGTCCAAGTCCTATTTTATATATTATTCCAATTTTTTTTGAAAGTGTAGTAATCAAGCCATAATTCAAGTTGAAACCAAATTTATTTCTTTGATAATCAGCAGATTCATAATTATAAAAATTCATATCTGTTTGATCAGCATAAGTTTTATTTTTTAGATTATCCGTATGATAAATGTAAAATACATCAAAAGATATAAACCTTTTAGTTTTTTGATTTATATTGAATAAGTATTTCAATTCAGGGGAAAATTCAAAACTTTTGTATTCATTATATATCCAATTTGAATCAGGTGCAAAATTGATGGTAGTAGCGTAAGATCCGAATCCTATTTCAGCTCCTAGAACAAATTGTTTGTTAATAAAAGTATGATGACCTAAGTTCCATCTTGGAGTATAGCTAAATGTTGGAGAAATTAAATTTAGAGTAAAAAAGTTATTCTTATCAAAAGCATTTTGCCCATAAGCAGCATTGATGCTCAGAATGAATATAAATACCAGTAAAAGCGTTTTTTTCATGTAATATCAACATATTAAATACTCACTTCATCTTCTTTTCCTAAGAGGCGAAAATCTATATTTCTTTTAATAGTATCTGCTTTAAGTACTTCTACATAAACTTCATCGCCTAATTGATACATTTTTCCACGTTGCTTCCCGATAATAGCATAATGTTCTTCATCAAAATAATAATTATCGCCTGGTATATCTTTTACACGAATCATTCCTTCGCATTTGTTTTCAATTATTTCAACAAAAATACCAAAGTCTGTAACACCTGAAATTACACCTAAAAATTGGGTTTCTTTATGTTGATTGATGTATTTAACCTGCATATATTTGATAGAATCGCGCTCAGCATTAGTGGCTATTTTTTCCATTTCGCTGGAATGCTTGCATTTTTCCTCATACTCAACAGGATTAGCAGATGAACGGCCATCTAAGTAATGCTGCAGTAAACGATGTACCATAATATCCGGATAACGGCGAATAGGTGATGTAAAATGAGAATAATAATCAAAGGCTAAACCGTAATGACCTATATTATCAGTAGAATAGTAGGCTTTACTCATACTCCTTATGGTTAAGGTATCTACTAAATTCTGCTCTTTTTTTCCATCTACCTGTTCTAAGAGATTATTGATAGATTTTGTAATGGAATTTCTATCTGTAAAATCCATATTATAGCCAAATTTAGATACTACGGTATTTAAAGCATCTAATTTATCTTCATCCGGTTCAGGATGACAACGATAAACAAACGCTTTCTTAGGTTTCTGCTTACCTATAAATTCTGTAACCTTTCTGTTAGCTAATAACATAAATTCTTCTATTAATTTATTAGCATCTTTAGAGGTTTTAAAATTAACACCAAGCGGTTCATTAGTTTCGCCTAATCTGAAATTTACCTCTACTTTATCAAAAGATATGGCGCCATCATCCATTCTTTTTTTGCGTATTTTTTTAGCCAGCTGATCTAACTGCAGAATGGCATCAACAATAGGTTGCTGTATCTGATAAGCGGTTTCACTAAGAGAAATCTCAGCCGGAATATCACCAGATTCTGTTTCTATAACATGTTGCGCTTCTTCATAAGCAAATCGGGCATCAGAATGTGTAAGCGTTCTGCCAAACCATTGCTTCTGTACCTGAGCGTTCTGATCTAGCACAAAAAGTGCAGAAAAGGTGAGTTTATCTTCATTAGGTCGTAATGAGCAAGCATCATTTGATAATACCTCTGGTAACATGGGAACTACACGATCTACCAGATAAATAGAAGTAGCTCTCTCAAAAGCTTCATCATCTAAAGCTGTATCCGGTTTAACGTAATGCGATACATCAGCAATGTGGATACCTACTTCAAAATGCCCATTTTCTAATATTTTAAAGCTTAATGCATCATCAAAGTCCTTAGCCGATGCCGGATCTATTGTAAAGGTTAATGTATCTCGTAGATCTTTCCTTTTTTTGATATCTTCCGGTTTAATGTCAGTGGATAACTGATTAGCTTCTTGTTCTATTTCTTCCGGAAATTTTTCCGGTAATCCATATTGAGCTAAAATTGAGTGCATTTCCGTTCCGTGATCGCCGGGTTTTCCTAACACTTCAATAATCTTACCACGAGGGGAATCATCTTTATCTTTCCAGGATTGCATTTTTACTAACACGACATCGCCATCATTAGCATTGCCTAAATCGTTCTCCGGTACAAAAATATCAGTGTACATTTTAGTATTTTGTACGACAACAAAACCAAAATTCTTTGTTTTATCTAATATTCCTACAAATCTATAGGTAGCGCGTTCTAAGATTTCAATAACTTCTCCACTGGAATTTGACTTAAAACTTTTTTTAAATACATGAACTTTAACGCGATCTCCATCTAAGGCATGATTAAGATATTGATTTTTGACAAAAATATCTTTTTCTAAATCTTCTGTTATGATATAAGCATCTCCTTTAGAAGTAGCATCTACAATACCTTCAAAGGTATCTTGCTCTGCATCTGCTGAGAATTTACCATCATCTTCCTGCATGATTTTTTCCTGAGCTGTTAACTTCCCTAAGGTTCTCACCAATCTTTTTTTCTTTTTATCATCATGAATGTTTAACTTTTCAGCTATTTCTAAATGATTTAGTGCTTGTTTACTTTTATGAAGTATATTAACAACTTTTCTGGAGAAGTCTTCTGCAGCTTTTTTTCGTTTTCCTCTACTCATAATTCTATTTTCAAGGGCTAAATGTAATATTATTCATCTACAATGTAGATATATTTATATGATGAATGGCTAAAATTGATTATAGCTTAAAAATTAAGTATTTAGTATTTCAATTTTATTAAAATTTAAATTTTTTATGCGTAACTTTATTGTACGTTTTAAATGATATTCTATTATAACATATGCAAGAAAGATATATTCAATTAGCTGTATTTACTTATGAAAGTGAATATAGTATTTTAAAGAATTTATTAGATCAGGATAATATTAGATATATTTTTAAAAATGAAACAATTTCTACTGTACTGCCTTTTCATTCTCACGCATTTGGCGGTATTCGTCTATTGATTCATCCTGATGATTATAAAGAAGCTTTAGAAATCTATAATGATTTTAATTCAAGTTCTTTTGATGTGATAAGATAGTTATCAACATATATATCTATATTATCTTTTTATTTTAAAATTTAAAAAAACAAATGATGACTATTATAGGTTGTTGATTTGTGGAATAACTTTTTAATATTTTGTTTGGAATTTAAATTATCAACATTCTATGTTTAGTTATTAACCAAAGTGTAGATTTTAAAGTCCTATAAATGAATTAGATTCAAATTTTGTAAACAATTTGATAGTTCTTTTCTATTTTCTACTTGATGATATTTTGATAGATTAATAGGCTTAATTTAATGTTGATAAATGGTCAATTAAATGTTAAGTAAAAAGCATAAATTTTATTTTGAAAATCCACTTAAAAAATCAGATAGGAAAAAAATCAGATTTATCAAGCTTATTTTTTTAATTTTCATAAGTAGATATTAACAAATACGTGTTGAATTTAATATGCTGAAAATGAGTATTATATTTAATTAAGTTAACAAATATTTAATACATTGATTTTCAATAAGTTCATTTAAAAAATATCATTATTGTCCGATTAAAATCAATAAAATCTATGCATTATCCTTATGATGAGCGATTTGAGCTGCTTCATTTTTCAAGTAGTTGTATGATAGAAGACTAATAAATGGCTTTGATAAGATTTTTTTAGTTGATATAGCGTTATTTAAATTTTATCTCATTTCCCATATCTTATTCGGACTCGACTATTAATAAATATTAAAACACTGATTTTTAATTATCTTCATATTATTTTAACCCGTGGTGCATTATCTAAACGAGATTAATTTTTAAATTATTGATATTCCTATTGAATAAGAATTTATTCAAATATTGTATCGTTGTCAATGTAGTTATTTTAGCTAAGATCCTTGTT
>Ga0102927_1000149_pt1 | contig 15725 bp, 15 predicted proteins | sample SalPon1_A_H2O_MG_FD_78208 | JGI IMG/M metagenome (GOLD analysis project Ga0102927, IMG submission 78208) | Salt pond water microbial communities from South San Francisco under conditions of wetland restoration - Salt Pond MetaG R1_A_H2O_MG | ecosystem: Environmental > Aquatic > Non-marine Saline... | reverse complement strand
GGGAATCCCCAGCCAGATCACAAAGTGATATGGATGGGTCCCGAAGAAATCGGGGAGCCCCAGCCAGATCACAAAGTGATATGGATGGGTCCCGAAGCAATCGGGGAGCCCCAGCCAGATCACAAAGAGATATGGATGGGTCCCGAAGAAATCGGGAAGCCCCAGCCAGATCACAAAGAGATATGGATAGGTCCCGAAGCAATCGGGAAGCCCCAGCCAGATCACAAATTGATATGGATGGGTCCCTAAGAAATCGGGAAGCCACATTCAAATCACTATTAGTTGTTTTACAAGCCTTAAAGTTTTAAGGTAATCCTTAAAATATCTATTTAGTAATATTAAGCATTTCAGAGATGTTTTTTGTAGCTGGATGTAGAATTGATGATTTACCTATAAAGTCTCATTTTTTCAATTTATCATAAACAATCAAGAGGTTATTTAGAAAATAAAATTAATTTAGCACAGCACAAATGCCCAGGTGCTGAAATTGGTAGACAGGCATGGTTGAGGGCCATGTGTTCTTAAGAACGTGCGGGTTCGACTCCCGCCCTGGGCACACTTATAAATGTGGAATATCTTGAAAACAATTATCCGTTTTATTCTAAATTTATTTCCTAGACCTTTTCTTATCAAAATTAGTTTAAAGATTTTACCTGTCTTTAAATTGATTTTTTATGGTAATAAATATAAAGATCCAATTGACAATGCTAATTTAAGTAGATTCTTACCTTACGGTTACGAAAAAATCAGAAAAAACGCATTATCACCTTCAACATTATCTTTAGAAAGACACAGGCTTTTGTGGTTATACCTAAAAAATGAAACCAGCATTTTTACAGCATCTTTAAAATTGCTTCATATTGCTCCAGAACAAGCTTATTACAAAAGGTTAAAGCAACAATCTAATATTGAATATACTTCACTAGATTTAAACTCTCCTATTGCTGATGTAAATGCTGATATAAAAAACATGCCCTTTCCAGATCAGGAGTTTGATGTTGTAATATGTAATCATGTTTTAGAACATATTAAAAACGATGAACTTGCCTTACAGAATGTGTATAGAGTTCTTAAGCATGGAGGATATGCCATTTTACAAATTCCTTTAGATACTAATTTAGAAACTACTTTTGAAGATGATAGCATAATAGATCCAAAGGAAAGGAAAAAACACTTTGGTCAATATGACCATGTGAGAGTTTATGGCATGGACTTTTTTGATAAATTAAACAAAATAGGTTTTGATTCTACACCTATTTTTTATGTTGATAAATTCAATAATGTAGATAAGAAAATGTATGGTATTGAAAATGATGATATCATACCTCTAGCGATTAAAAACTAATCGATAATCAATTTTTTAAAGCCTTTAGTTATATAAGTTCTTGCTTCCCCGTTTTTAGTTTTGTAAATTATAAAAGCTTCTAGGTCTGACTTGTTTTTTAGAAAGTAAGTGGATTTTTTATATCCCATAGCCATTAATGCTGTTGCATAAGCGTCAGCGGTCATACAATTATCTGCAATCACAGATGCACTTAAAACACTACTGGGCTCAGCTTTACCCGTAATTGGATTTATAGTATGCACAAGCTCTTTCTTGGTTTTCTTATTTATTTTAAACTTTCTATAATTTCCTGAAGTTGCCATGGCTTTATTTTGCAATTTAATTTTAGCAGAAAGCTCTCTTGAACCGGAATTATTATTTTTTTTTGGTTGATCAATACCAATTCTCCATTTTTTATTTTTCTTCTTTATACCATTTGCATAGACTTCTCCTCCTATATCTATTAAAAAGTTTTTAAATCCTTTATTTTTTAATAATTGGACAAATTTATCAACGGCAAATCCTTTTGCAATCGAATTAAAATCGATATTAACTTGTTTATACGCTTTGATAATCTTATTGCCGTCTCGATGAAGAAGATTAAAACCAACTAATTTTTTTAAGGAGTCTAAGCTTACATTATATGAAGTTTTATCTTGGCTGCCAAAGCCATAATAGTTCACTAAAATTCCTGCTGTAGGATCAAAATAACCATTAGTATCTTCGTAAATGTATTTACTTCTGTCAAATACATGTATAAACATGTCATCTACTTGCTGACTTTTTTGTCGATTAAGCTTTGAAATCATTGATGATTCTATATATGTACTCATTGATTGGTTAATAGAATCAACTAAATTTAATAAAGACGGTTTTAATTTTGATAAATCTTTTTCATCAGCAGACTTGATATAGTAATAAGTTCCAAAAGCTTCACCCCTTATTTCATCTTTTCTATTAGAAACAGAATCCTTTTTACAACTAACGAGTAGTATCAGTATTATGAAGATATATTTTATCACTCTATTAGTGTTAAGCCTTGATAATTTAATACATAACCAGACTCTGTATCTAAAGGTTGATCATAGTCCTTAGAATTAGCAAGACCTACTCCTGCAAAATGAGTTTTAGCATCAAATTTCTCTGCATGATTTTTCACTTTGCTTAATAATTGCTCATCATAATCATTCGGTGATTTAGGGTAGGTAATCGCTCTGACTACCACAAAGTGAAGTTGTTTTTCTTTCAGCTCAACAAATTGTGGATTCTTTTTGAGCTTACTATTAACAGCGAGGAACTCAAAACCATTTTTTTTAAGTTCCTCACCCACAATATTCATAGCTAACTGATGCAATTCTTGCTCAGTAAGTTTAGACATATTTAATATAATTAACCACCAAAGTCATCAAACCGAATGTTTTCGTCCGGTATTCCAAAATCTTCTCCCATTTTTTGAACAGCTTGATTCATAAGTGGAGGTCCACAGAAGTAAAGTTCAATTTCTTCAGGTTCTTCATGATGATTAAGATATTGATTTATTACAGCCTGGTGAATAAACCCTAAAAAGCCATCACCTTCATCATCATCTATGTCTTTCTTCTCTTTCCAGTTATCTTCTTCTAGTGGTTCTGATAAAGCCATGAAAAATCTAAAGTTAGGGAAATCTTTTTCCAATGCTTTAAAGTGATCAATATAAAAAAGTTCTCTTTTTGATCGACCACCATACCAGAAAGTTACTTTCCTACCTGTTTTAATGGTTCTAAATAAATGATATAAGTGAGAACGCATAGGAGCCATACCGGCACCACCACCTACGTAAAGCATTTCTGCATCGCTTTCTTCGTTTATAAAGAACTCACCATAAGGGCCGGAGATAGTAACTTCATCTCCTTCTTTCAAACTATAAACATATGAAGAGGCAATCCCAGGATTTACGTCCATCCAGTCCCCTTTATCCTTGTCAAAAGGTGGTGTTGCGATACGCACGTTCAACATGATACGCCTACCTTCATCTGGGTAAGAGGCCATAGAATAAGCCCTTTCTATGGTCTCATCGTTTTTCATCACTAACGACCAAAGGTTAAACGTATCCCATTCTTTTTTAAACTTATCGGGTTGATTAGGATGTTCTTCCGGATGAGCCGTAATGTCCATATCTTCAGATTTAACAGTACACTTTGGGACTTCAATTTGAATATACCCCCCGGCTTTATATCCCATATCCTCGGGTATTTCCACCACAAACTCTTTTATGAAGGAGGCAACACTATAATTGGAAACCACCTTAGCGGTCCATTTTTTGATACCGAATACTTCTTCCGGTACTTCTATTTTCATGTCTTCTTTTACTTTAACCTGACATCCAAGTCTCCAGCCTTCCGCAACTTCCTTTCTTGTAAAATGAGGTTCTTCTGTTGGCAAAATGGCACCTCCACCTTCTTTAACGATACACTTACACTGTACGCAAGTGCCACCGCCACCGCATGCCGATGGGAGAAAGAGGTCATTATCACCTAAAGTAGAAAGTAAAGTTGACCCTGAACTTACTTCCATATCTTTTTCATCGTTGACATTAATTTTAACCGGGCCTGATGGTGCTAGTTTTGATTTAGCAGTAAGCAAAACAAATACTAACAATAAAGTTAAAACTAAAAAAACTACAATACTCGCTAATACAACATCCATAATTCTTTATTTTATAATTCTATTCCCATGAAACTCATAAATCCTATAGCCATCAAGCCGGTAATGATAAAGGTAATCCCTAAACCTTTTAGCGGCGCTGGTACATTTGAATAAGCCATTTTTTCTCGTATGGCAGCAATAGCTAATATCGCTAAAAACCAACCTACACCACTTCCTAAACCATATACTAACGATCCTTCAATGCCACTAAAATCTTTTTGTTGCATAAAAAGTGAACCTCCCAGAATAGAGCAATTCACAGCTATTAATGGAAGAAAAATTCCTAATGATCCATATAAAGCAGGTGCAAACTTCTCAACAATCATTTCTACTAATTGAACCATAGAGGCTATAACCGCAATAAACATAATGTAGCTTAAAAAGCTTAAGTCTACATTTGCCAATTCCGGACTTAACCAGCTTAATGCGCCTGGTTGTAATAAATAATTGTCGATTAAATAATTTATTGGAACTGTAATCGATAAAACAAATATTACTGCAGCGCCTAATCCTACTGCTGTTTTAACAGTTTTTGAAACAGCTAAGTATGAACACATGCCTAAGAAATAGGCAAATATCATGTTTTCTATGAATATACTCTTTACAAATAAGTTTACTAAATCCATCTTTTAATTTTCTTCGATTAATTTTTTGTTTCTGCTTCTCTGATACCATATTACCAAACCAACGATAATTAACGCCATAGGGGATAATAGAAATAGTCCATTATTTTCATAACCTAAAGCATACAGGCCGGTTGAGTCTTCAATGCTAGCAGCTTGATGTCCTAAAACTTCAAAACCTAACAAAGTTCCGGAGCCTAATAACTCTCTAAAGAATGCCACAACTATCAATATTAAACCATATCCTGCAGCATTTCCTATTCCATCTAAAAATGATTTCCAAACACCATTACCTAATGCAAATGCTTCTAATCTACCCATTATTATACAATTGGTAATGATTAAACCTATGAATATGGATAACTGCTTACTGACATCGTATGCAAATGCTTTTAAAAATTGATCTACTAAAATAACTAATGAAGCTACAACTACTAATTGAACAATGATCCTAATTCTACTAGGTATGGTGTTACGAAGAATGGAAACTATCATATTACCTGCTGCCATAACAAATACAACAGCTAATGACATAACGATAGCCGGTTTAAGCTGAACAGTAATCGCTAAAGCTGAACAAATTCCCAAAACTTGTACCGTTATTGGGTTGTTATCATCTAGCGGATCTGATAATAACTTTCTGTTGTTTTTAGATAAAAGACTTTCTTTTTCTTCCTTTTCCGTAAGGAATAAAAACATTTCTTGCTTCTTATCAGAAATAGTCTTTTCTTCTTCTTCTTGCTTTTTAATTTCTTTATTATTATTCATGATTGAAAGCTATTTTATTAGATTTAGACTTTATAAAAGGAAGATAATTACTTAGTCTTTCTTGTATCATATTTGTCACGCCATTACTAGTAATGGTAGCACCGGAAATGGCATCTACTTTATTATCATCTTTATTTTCTGGTTGACTGTATCCTTTGGTTACTTTTACACCAACTAGCTCATTTTGATCGTTGAAGATTTTTTCATTCTTAAAATTCTCCTGAAACCAATCTGTGGTAATTTCAGCTCCCAGTCCTGCAGTTTCTCCTTTTTGGTCAAAAATAACGCCTTGTACAGTGTTAAAATCTTCCTCTAAAGCCACGTAACCGCAAATTGCATCCCATAATCCTTTACCTCTTAGTGGAATCACATAATTTATCTTGCCTTTATATTCAGCTTTATACATTGGAAAAATTTGCTCATCAACAGGTTTTTCCATTTGCTTAGCTAAAGAAACTTCAAAGGCATTTACAGATTCAACTCGCTCACCATTTTGGTTAAGTGTTATTTCTTCAACAATATACTTATTGTATAATTCCTGCGCTTCTGCTCGGGTACATTCTATACCTACGGTTGATAGAATGTTTTGCATTTTTTCTTGCTTGACATTTTTATTTTGCATTGGCTTTAATGAAGTGGCCGTTATCGATAAAGATGCGGCTACCACTAATACCATCAGTACAGCAAATATAAAAGTGTATTTATTACTATTCTTATCCATAATTAAGCTGCTTTTGCCGGTTGAGTTTTTAATCTGTTCTTTCTTCTTTTAATATTACCTTCAACTACATAATGATCAATAGTTGGTGCAAATACATTCATCAGTAATATGGCTAACATAATTCCTTCCGGATATGCAGGATTAAAAATTCTTATCATAATTCCTAAAAATCCGATTAAAAATCCATAAATCCACTTTCCTTTATTGGTTTGTGCACCACTTACCGGATCGGTTGCCATAAAAACGACCCCAAATGCCAGCCCTCCTACTATTAGGTGTTGATACCATGGGAAGTTTGTTAAAGCATTTCCTTCAACACCTAAAGATGGAAGAGAATTGAATATTAAAGCCATTACTGCTGCACCGGCAAATCCACTTAGAATGATTCTCCAGCTACCCACTTTAGTAAAAACGAGTATGGCAGCCCCTATTAAAATTAATAAGGTTGATGTTTCTGATATAGATCCGGGAATCATTCCAGAAAACATATTGGCTGAATTGTAGGCCACTTCTTTACCGGATGCTAGAGAACCTAAAATAGTTTCTCCGGAAACGGTATCTACATTAGATGCTTCACTTACCCAAACTTTATCACCTGACATATAAGTAGGATAAGCAAAAAATGCAAATGCTCTAGCTGTTAAGGCCGGATTTAACAAGTTCATGCCGGTTCCTCCAAATGCTTCTTTTGCCACTAAAACGGAAAAGATAACAGACAATGCTACCATCCACAATGGAATGTCAATCGGCATAATCATAGGTATTAAAAGTCCGGTAACTAAATATCCTTCATTAACTTCATGCCCTCTTTTAACGGCAAAATAGAACTCAATGGCTAAACCTACGCCATAAGAGACAATAATCATTGGAACTATCTTAGAAGCTCCATGTAAAAAGGCTTCAAGAATACCTGGCTCTTGACCCAATTGGGTGAAATGTTGATAGCCGGCATTCCACATACCAAATAACAAAGCTGGTATTAATGCCAGTATTACCGTAATCATTGTTCTTTTAAGGTCAACAGCATCTCTTATATGTGCTCCATTTTTAGTTGTATATTTAGGAACAAATAAAAAAGTGTCTAGCGCATTAATTGCTGGTTGATATTTTTCTAACTTACCACCTTTTTCAAAAGGTTCTCTTATCTTGTCTAATTGTTTACGTATTGCTTTCATTATTCATTTTTTCTTTATCCCACTTCTACTAACATTTGATCTAAGGCTTCCCTGATGATTTGCTGGGCATTAATTTTTGATGTATTTACATATTCAATTAATGCAAAATCTTCTGGGATCACTTCATAGATTCCTAAATTTTCCATTTTCTCAATATCGCCTACCATACATGCTTTTAATAATTGCATCGGATAAATATCCATAGGAAATACCTCTTCCATTTCGCCAGTTACAACCAGCGCTCTTTCCTCACCATTCGTGTTTGTGTTTACCTCATATTTCTTTTTAGGGAATAACCAGGAAAGCGAGGTCTTATGCATGGAAGGAATACTGTTATCTACAAATGGTAACCAACCAAACATTCTATGCTTGTTTCCTTCTGGTATTAAGCAAAGCTCATTGCTGTAAAAATTGATATACGTATCGTAATCTAAAGCTTCGCCGGTTAACACATCACCAGAGATTATCCTGATTTGACTATCGTCTACTTTTTCCTGTAAAATAAAATTAACAGGAGCTCCTATGATGGTTCTATAATAAGAATGATCAGGAGCGGCATGTCCGGTAATGGCTATTGTACGTTCCGGGTAGTAGTTTCCGGTATTAAAAAGATGCCCTATGATAGCCACATCTTCGGGTCTTAAAGTCCATACCCGCTCTCCTATATTGATAGGATCAGTATTATGAATTTGAACTCCTACATTTCCGGCAGGGTGAGGTCCGCTCACTCTTATGATTTCTACATTTTCAAGTTGATGCAAGTCAGACTTTGTGTTTTTATCTACACCTACATTTACTTTACCGGTAGTTAACTTTGTTAAGGCATTAAGGCCGGTTTGAAAATCTTCCATTTTATCATTTAAAATAAATTCAAATGATGCACCAAGTGGTGCTGAATTGAAGGTAGAAATAAAAATAGACTTTGGTGTATCATTAGCGTCTGCTAATACATCGTAAGGTCTTTGCTTAATAAACGCTCCACAACCGGATGAAAAAATCTTTTCCTTAACTTCATCATCAGCCATTTTTAATGGGTCTGATTTCCCGAAGTCCTTGTATTGTTGCTCTTGGTCAGGCTCTATTTCAATAGATAAAACCCTTCTTTTGGCTCCCCGATTTATGGCTGTGATTTTACCACTAACCGGTGAAACAAATTTGGTTTTTTCAGCATATTTTGAAAAGAATAGTTCATCACCAGCCTTGACATGAACATCAGGTTTTTTGTAGATTAATTTAGGAATACTTCCATAAAAATCAGGTGGTTTAATAGCAATTTTTGGTGGAACCCCCAAATTTACAAGGTTTCTTTCAGCATCACCTTTCAGGTTTAGCTTTAAACCTTTTTTTACTTTTAAGTCCATTGGCATTTTGCTCAGCTTTAGTTGTTGCAAATTTAATAATTAAAAGTTCATTTACAATGCTGTGTGACTCTAACTTGTTTTTTTTAAAATTTGTTCAACTTTTGAAGTAAAGATTTTTTTAAGTTAATTTGTTATCTATTATCAATATCATGCGCATAATAACTTTTTTACTACTGCTTAATTTTTTCTGTACACGGGCTCAGGTTTATGAAACATTGCCACCGGAATATATTAAAACGGTTATATTTAAAGGGAGTAATCAGAAGGTTCCAGGAAGACCGGTTATTCCTCTTAATGGAAGTCTTACTTTAAAATTTGATGACCTGAGAGCAAAAGTAGCTGATTATTATTATGAAATAGAACATTTTGACTTTGACTGGACGCAAAGTGCGCTGGCTCAAAATGAATACCTGAACGGATTTGATAACTTAAGAATCAGAAACTTCTCTAATTCTATTACAACACTACAATCATTTACTCATTATGAACTTAATATTCCTAACAAGGATACCAGAGGTCTAAAAAAAAGCGGTAATTATCTTTTGAAAATTTATAATGCAGATAAAGAATTGGTTTTTTCTAAAAAGTTTATGGTTTTTAAAGACCTGGTTGATGTCCCGATCACCATTAGACGAACGCGTAAAATTGATGAAATCGATAAACAGCAAGTGGTTAATTTTAAAATTGGTCGCAAAGGTTTTATCTTTAGGCAACCACAAAAAACCGTTAAAACTGTTGTCGTTAAAAACCGCGATTTTTTTGAAGCTAAATATGGTTTAGCGCCTCAATTTGTAAATGCTAATGAGCTGGTTTACCGATACGATCAATCGGCAGCTTTTATGGGGTCTAATGAATACCTTTTTTTTGATAATAAAAGTATTAGAGTTAGTAATTTGCAGATTAAGGAAATAAGAATGGGTAAAAAATTATATCATACTTACCTAAGAACAGATTATCCCAGATATACAAGTGATTACACATATAATCCGGACGTAAACGGTTCTTTTAGAGTAAATACTAATCGCGGTGATCAAATCGACAGGCAGGCAGATTATGCTAAGGTTCATTTTTCATTCTCCCCAACCCGTAAAATAGATAAAGGTGAAATTCATCTATATGGAAGGTTTAATAATTATGTGATTGATGATACTACTATGCTGACCTTTAATGAATCAACAGGTTTATATGAAAATACCTTAACTTTAAAACAAGGCTTTTATAATTATAAATATGTTTATTTAGATGCTGAGGGTAATTTAGATACAAGTTATTTCTGCGGGAGCTATGACGAAACAGAAAATAATTATATGGTTTTGGTTTACTACCGAGACCTTGGTGCAAGATATGATCGTTTAATCGGCGTTGGTCAGGCTAATAGCAGAAATATTATCAATTGATATCAAGGCGAAGCTATTTCCATTAAGATGGTACAACCTAGAGCAGCATAGGTGCCAACTACATAACCAAAAACCGCTAACAAAACACCTACACTAGTTAATGAAGGATGAAAAGCTGAAGCTACAACTGGTGCTGAAGCAGCACCGCCTACATTAGCCTGACTTCCCACTGCCATAAAAAAGTAAGGTGCTTTGATCAACTTAGCTACGAGTATCAATAGTCCGGCATGAATGCTCATCCATACTAAACCTATGGCAATTAGTCCGGGATTATCAAAAACTGTACTCAAATCCATCTTCATGCCTATGGTCGCAACTAAAAAGTAGATAAAAATACTTCCAATTGTACTGGCTCCGGCTCCTTCGTATTGTTTAACCTTAGTAAATGATAAAATAACACCTATTGCAGTTGCAATCGTAATCATCCAGAAAAATTTTGAGGTAAAGGAAGAAAGCGCCGATGCTGGATTCTGAAACGCCTCAATAGATAATAAAGATGCTGAAATGTTTTCGGCTAAAAGATGAGCTATGCCAACACCTGTGAAGGCTATTCCTAACATGACCATGTAATCTGTTAAGCTTGGTTTTTTTGAAATATTTTGGGTAAATCGAGATACTTTTTCTTTTAATGCGTCTATAGCAGTTGTGTCTGATTTTAACCAGTTGTCGATTTGATTCTTCCTGCCTATCCCCACTAATAATAACGCCATCCATAAATTAGCAACCACAATATCAACTAAGACCATGCCGCCGTATTTGTCTTTATTATATTCAAATATTTCTAACATAGCAGCCTGATTAGCTCCGCCACCTATCCAGCTTCCTGCCAGCGTTGATAAACCCCGCCAAACCGCATCCGGTCCGGCTCCACCTACCGTATCTGGCGAAACAACTGATATCAATAATATCGCAATTGGTCCACCTATCACGATTCCTGTCGTACCTGTAAAGAACATTATGAGTGCTTTGGGCCCTAAATTAGCTATAGCTTTTAAGTCAATACTGATGGTCATCAATAATAAGGATGCCGGTAAGAAGTATCTACTTGCTACATGATATAGTTTTGAAGACTCATCATCGATGATCCCTACTGAATTAAAAATAGCCGGCAATAAATAACACATTAATAATGCGGGAACATATTTGTAAAAGCTTTTAAAAAATGGAGTTTTTAATGATGATGTATAAAAAATCAAGCCTAAGCATAACAATAAAATACCCTAAGTAATCGCATCATTGCTAATCAAAGCAGACTGTTCCATATTTAAAATTTGTGCTAAAAATAATCAACTTGTTAGAAACGCTAATAAAAACTTTAACAGATCAGCTTATAAAGCATTGATAAAACTTAAAACTTCTTCTTTAAGCTCATCAACTAAAGGCAATTCCGGCTTTTGATAAGTTTGCTGATTAGTAAGATCTTTGGCTTTGCTCTCTTTGAGAATATGATTCATGTTTTCAATGATCATAAGCTTTGCTTCCGGTTGCGCATTTTTTAATTTTTTAGCTTGATCCACATCCACTTGCAGGTCTTGATCGCCATTAATGATCAAGATTGGTAAATCTAATTGTGCTATTAATTTCTGCGGATCATATTGCATCCAGGAATGCAAAAAAGGCTGTAATTGAGATCTAAATATAGAAAAAAGCTGTGGCGGATAATCTTTTACTTTACCTTTTATTTTAAGAGAATCCAGTGCTTTTCTTATAGCTTTTTTTGATTGAGGAAGTTGTTTTTTTAGCTGATCATGGAGTATGTTATCAATAGACACACCGGATCCGGCCATTGATATAACTGCATCACCTATTTGCTGAGCCGCAATTAAGCTTACTAATGAACCTTGACTATGACCTATGAATATGACATCATCATAATCTTTATCGGCCTTGAAATATTGATAGATTGATTTGACATCCGTCACTAGATTTTCAAATCGTAGATCAGCTTCTGTAAAATCCAGTTCTTTTATTCTTAAAACACGCTTATCATAGGTAAAACAAGCTGTCCCATTGTTAGCCAGATATGTAGCCAATTTTTTATAAGCATCGGTTTTGATCATAGACTGATTACCATCACGGTTTATATCACCGGAACCGCCAATGATGATGGCTAATTTGTCTGATTTTTCTTGCGGTTGATACAAATCACCTATTACATATTTGTTGACTTTGACTTCGCTTACTTTATGATCTTGAGCATTAGCTGATAATATGATTGATAAAAAGAAAGTAATCAGGTTTATAGTTTTCATTTTTAATTTATTTAATATTATTCAAAAATAGCTAAAACCTATAATATTTATTAACTAGTTAAAATCATTACATTTGAAATTTCAATAATAATGTATGGAATTTTCTTCTCGATTATTGGCCAATGCTGTTGATGAAATGTCGCAACTACCGGGAATAGGGAAAAGAACGGCCCTCAGATTGGTATTACATTTATTAGATCAACCTCAGCAACAGACAAAGGCTTTAGCGAATTCACTTACAGAGCTCAAAAAGCATATAAAAAAATGCAGGAACTGTCATAATATCAGTGATCAGGAATTATGCGAGATATGTAGCAATACTTCCAGAAATGAAAAATTAGTTTGCGTTGTGGAAGACATTAGAGATGTGCTAGCCATTGAAGCTACGCAATTATTTAATGGCCATTATCATGTGTTAGGCGGTAAGATTAGCCCGATTGATGGTATTGGCCCTAGCCAACTTAGCATAGATTCCCTGATTAAAAAAGTGGATAATAACCAAATAGAAGAATTGATATTTGCCTTAAGTTCAACCGTAGAAGGAGATACCACAAACTTTTATATTTACAACCAACTGAAAGACACAGAGGTGAAGCTATCTACCATTGCCAGAGGAATTCCGGTTGGCGACGACCTGGAATTTGCCGATCAAATTACTTTAGGTAGAAGCATTACTCAGCGCGTTCCATTTGAAAATTCGCTAAAACAAGATTGATAAAGGCATTTCAAATCTCAGATTAAGATAGGTTAGCTTATAGTAAATACAAAATAGGTATGCTAAAATTAAACATTTGATAAATTAGAATTTATGCACGTTAAATTTAGTATTTTTGTAATTTAACAAACAAATTATTCAGAAATTTCAATTATGGCAACAGTAGAACTTAAACTACCTAAGATGGGCGAAAGTGTAGCTGAAGCAACTTTGACAAATTGGCTTAAAGAAGTAGGCGATACTATAGAACAAGATGAACCTGTCTTAGAAATTGCAACGGACAAAGTAGATTCTGAAGTGCCAAGTGAGGTAGATGGTGTTTTAAAAGAAAAAAAGTTTGATATAGATGATGTAATAGAAGTAGGGCAGGTGATAGCGATTATAGAAACAGAAGCTGAAGAAACTACCGATACTGATGATGAAGAACAGGAAGAAGCTGATAAAGAAGATGCAGTGGAACCACAAGCTATTCAAGAAGCTACTTCTCGTTTTGCAGCAGCTAAAGATGAAGTTAGCGCTTCAAATGATTATAGCGATTCTAACAGATTTTATTCTCCATTAGTAAAAAATATAGCTCATGAGGAGAATATAAGTTTTGATGAATTAGAATCTATAAACGGTACCGGCAAAGAAGGTCGTGTTACAAAAGACGATGTTTTAGCTTATTTAGAAAACAGAGGAGCAGAGCAGCTAGAAAAAGCAAATCCGGATGAAGAAGCTAAAAAGACCTCAACTCAGGAAAAGTCGCTCCAAACGGCCCAACCATCATCAAATGGAAAAACGGAGCCGGCAAGCGTACCGGTAGAAACTCACCCTGATAATGACGTTGTAGAGTTGAGCAGAATGGGTAAGCTCATTGCCTCTCATATGGTTAATAGCATTCAAACTTCAGCTCATGTCCAATCATTTATTGAAGTAGATGTCACACCCATATTCAACTGGCGACAACAAGTAAAAGATGACTTCCAAAAAAGAGAAGGTGAAAAATTAACCTTTACGCCTATCTTTATGGAAGCTGTTGTTAAAGCAATAAAAGATTTTCCACTAGTTAATATATCATTAGATGATAATAAAATCATCAAACACAGGCATATCAATTTAGGAATGGCTGCTGCGCTGCCGGATAACAACCTGATAGTTCCGGTGATAAAAGATGCAGATCAACTTAACCTCACCGGTTTAGCAAAACGTGTAAATGATTTGGCAAACCGCGCTAGAAAAAATAAGCTAAAGCCTGATGAGACACAAGGTGGTACTTATACAGTAACCAATGTAGGAACCTTTGGTAGTGTTATGGGCACTCCTATTATTAATCAACCGCAGGTTGGTATATTGGCTCTGGGAGCTATCAGAAAAGTGCCAGCTGTGGTAGAAAGCGATCAGGGTGATTTTATAGGGATTAGACATAAAATGTTCTTATCACATAGCTATGATCATAGGGTAGTAAACGGTGCTTTAGGAGGTCAATTTGTTCAGCGAGTAGCTCAATACCTGGAAAGTTTTGATACTTCCAGAACGGTTTAAATAAGTTAGTGACTTTTCTCCATATAATTGTTTAAAATCTTGAAGCTAAAATTTTAAAGCAAAGCTCATGAACTAATTTTTTATATTTGTAAAAATTGATATTCACTACATTTGCAACATGATCAAGTTGACGATTTTAGGATATGGAAACTTAGGTAAGCATTTAGCAAATGCTTTTTATGATCAAAAAGAGATCAAATTAGTACAGATTTACAACCGATCCAAAATAGCTAATGATGAATTAGCCGAAAAAATATCAACCACTGATGATGTGGCATGTTTGTTTCCAGCTGATAATTTTTTGCTTTGTTTAAAAGATGATATTGTAGAAGAAATCGCCTTAAAAATTCCTTATCAAAATGCGATCATTGCTCATACTTCCGGTAGTTTAGGATTGTTATCAGATGTAAAGCGAAGTGCGGTTTTTTATCCATTGCAAACTTTTAATGCTAATCTATCTTTAGATTATAAGAAAATACCATTTTGTCTGGAAGCTACTCAATCATCAGATTATTATGAACTGGCTCAACTGGCTCAAAGCTTAGGCGCTAAACATTATTCTATTGATGCTAAAAAGCGTCAATTCCTCCATTTAGCGGCTGTTTTTGTTTCAAACTTTACCAATTGTTGTTATCAACAGGGATTTGACATTTGCCGGGAAAATAATATTCCTTTTGAAATTTTACATCCGTTGATAGAACAAACCGCTGATAAAATCAAAAGAATGCCACCTGAAGAAGCTCAAACCGGACCGGCAAAGCGCAATGATCATTCTACAATAGAAAGGCATCTATCCCAACTGAATGATGAGCAACAAAAAGAAATTTATCAAATTATATCTCAAGCTATACAAAACAACTAATGGAGAATTATAAACACAAATTAAACCATATCAAAGCATTTGTATTTGACGTGGACGGCGTTTTAACCAACGGCCAACTATTGATTACAGAACAAGGCGATCTGTTGAGAAGCATGAACGTCAAAGATGGTTTTGCCTTAAAAAATGCACTTCAAAAAGGCTATAAAATTTGTATTATCTCCGGAGGGAATAATCCCGGTGTAGAAAAACGATTAGCGGACCTGGGCGTTCATAAGATCTTTATGAACGTACAAGACAAAATGACTTGTTTAGATGAGTTTGTTTCAGATGAGAATTTAGACTTAGAACATGTTGCTT
>Ga0102927_1000147_pt1 | contig 15837 bp, 25 predicted proteins | sample SalPon1_A_H2O_MG_FD_78208 | JGI IMG/M metagenome (GOLD analysis project Ga0102927, IMG submission 78208) | Salt pond water microbial communities from South San Francisco under conditions of wetland restoration - Salt Pond MetaG R1_A_H2O_MG | ecosystem: Environmental > Aquatic > Non-marine Saline... | reverse complement strand
TTAATTATTGAAGATGAAGCATCTATAAGAAGGGTGTTAAAAAAAATTATTCAGGATGAAGATCAGTCTCATAAAGTGTTAGAAGCAGACGATGGTGCAAAAGGTGTAAAAATTATAAATGATCAATCTGTAGATCTTATACTCTGTGATATCAAAATGCCGGTGAAAGACGGAATAGAAGTATTACAAGATGTGATGAAAACCTATGATTCTATTCCTGTTATAATGATCTCAGGACATGGTGACATTCAAACGGCAGTAGAATGTATGAAGATGGGAGCTTTTGACTATATAGAAAAACCACCTGATCTTAATAAGCTTCTTAATACAATAAGAAATGCCCTTAATCAAAATAAATTACAGCAAGAGAATAAGCAACTTAAGAAAAAAATAGCTAAAAATTTTGAAATGATTGGAGATTCACAACTGATGAAGGATGTGAAAAATATGATAAACAAAGTTGCACCTACTGATGCTCGGGCTTTGATTACGGGCGAGAATGGTACCGGAAAAGAATTAGTAGCTCATTGGATTCATCAAAAAAGCAATCGCTCTGCTAAACCTATGGTTGAAGTAAATTGTGCTGCTATTCCATCAGAATTGATTGAAAGCGAGTTGTTTGGGCATGTTAAAGGAGCTTTTACTTCTGCTAATAAAAATAGAGCCGGAAAATTTGAAGCTGCAGATCAGGGAACTCTCTTTTTAGATGAAGTAGGAGATATGAGTTTATCAGCTCAAGCAAAAGTTCTCAGAGCTCTTCAGGAAGGAAAAATTCAAAGAGTAGGTAGTGATAAAACAATCAGTGTTAGCGTTAGAGTCATTGCTGCCACTAATAAAGATTTGAATAAGGAAATTGAAAATGGAAACTTTAGGGAAGACTTATACCATAGGCTTGCAGTAATCGTAATTCAAGTTCCATCACTAAATGAAAGAAGAGAAGATGTTCCTATGCTTGCTGATTTTTTTGTTCATAAAATAGCTAAAGAATATGGAGCGGAACCTAAAAAGTTTGATAATAAAGCAAAAGAAGCGCTCAAAAAATTAAACTGGACCGGTAATATTAGGGAATTGAGAAATGTTGTAGAACGTTTAATTATTTTAGGCGGTAAAACCATTACGGAGAAAGATATCAATAATTTCTCATCCAAATAATTTTAGCGGTTTTTCGGGTCATACCTTAAAAAATACATGGTATCACCAGATGGATGCACCCATTCATTTATCAATTTAAAACCATATCTTCTATAAGCTACGTTTACACGTTTCAACCTTGTTTCAGCATAAATAGGGAGTTGTTTTTCCTTTGCGATAGCAAACATCCAATCCTTCATTACGTAAGGAGTCTTATTATTGTCACTACCGCGTGCTTCAGGCATTATTCCCCAAAACCAACAGTATAGATGATGTTCATTCTTAGGGCGTTGATTTTTAATGTGCTTTTGATGTTTTAAAGCTGTTATTCCCTTTTTTATACCGGTAACATTAAGCGCTAAGTGAAGATCACTCTTTAGCTCCTTAAAAATAGGATCTTTCATTTTTTCAGAATCAAAAAGAATGGCTATTCCATTTAAATCATCTGTAACTAAAAGGGCATTATGCCTTAAAGCTTTATCTACCATATGTTTAGCCAATATGTAAAATCGTTTTTCTTTTAAATCATCATCTTTTACAATTTCCATTGATGAAGGAACCTCTTGTAGCAAGCTTGCTACATTTTTTATAATCTGTTCTTTATTTTTCATAAAAGGCAAATTTACTAAATTCATTCATTGATGTCAGAGTAAATATTTATAGATTATACACATTGCATATATACTAAGCAAGGGGAGATGTTTATTTGTACGAAGCATTGCTACTGAATTCTAATGATATAATAAAAATAGATGGCTGTGATAATATCTATTAAATTGATAATAAGATATTTAAAATTCATTATACTAAATCTTTACAGTATTGGCAAAATGCTTGATAAGTTATATATTGAAAAAAAAAAAATCATGGATTTACCTCGATTTATTTTAGGTGATCACTCTGATTATCCGGAGGATATATTTGTTATTCACACCTTATATCCAAGGTTTATAATCAATTTAAAAGATGACGAAATTCATTTTCTTGAGCCTATTGAAAAAGAAGATAAATCTGAACTTGAAGAAGAAACCGCTAACTTGATTAAAGAAGCTACTGATTTTTATGATGCTGAAATAGAAAAATATCAACCAGATGCTTGAACAAATCAAAGAAATCGATCAGGAATTATTTCTTTATCTTAATCAATTAGGTATTCCAGCATGGGATCAATTCTGGTTAATCGCTACTGAAAAATGGGCTTCATTACCACTTTATGTATTTCTTATGTTGTTAATATATAAAGCCTTAGGCTGGAAAAGGCTTATTTTAATATGTGTTTTGATTGCTGCCATGATTACGATAACTGATCAATCATCAAATATTTCTAAAGCCTATTTTGAAAGGTTAAGACCCTGTCATGAAGATTTTATGGAATATGGAAGGTTTATAGCAGTTAGATGCGGTAAATACGGCTTTTTCTCAGCACATGCAGCCAGCACATTCGCACTTGCAACTTTTTTGAGCCTTTTGCTCCGTTCGGCTTATAAATACCTGCCTTTTGTTCTTTTTATATGGTCATCTACCGCTACTTATAGTAGAATCTATATAGGTGTTCATTATCCTACAGATATTATAATTGGTATTTTGTATGGATGTATAGTAGGAAGTCTTATCTATATTTTATACAAACTTGTGAGTCAGAGATTATTTAATACTTCCTAATAATTTTTCAGCAGCTTGAAAAGGAGTCATTTTATTTTCGTTAATCATCTTTAAATATTTATCAAAATTCTGTTGAATTTCTTCCTGAGCAAAAAACTCTTTTTTGATTTGGTTTTCAATAGTTTGCACAAACCAATGCTTGTTTTGTCGTTTTCTTTTTAAGTTAAAATATCCGTTTTTTAATGTTTTAACCTGGTAGTCTTGTATGTCCTTTAAAATATCTTCTATGCCAAAATGAGTTAAGCTACTGCATAGTTTTACCTGTGCATCAACTCCACTTTCTTTCTTAGGGTAAAGATGTAGAGCTCTGCTAAATTCGGCTTTTGCTTTTTCAGCATCGCGTTGATTTTTACCGTCAGCCTTATTGATTGCAATCATATCTGCCATTTCTATAATTCCGCGTTTCATTCCTTGCAATTCATCACCGGCACCGGCTATTTTTAAAAGTAAGAAAAAATCAGTCATGTCATGAACAGAAGTTTCGTTTTGCCCAACACCTACCGTTTCCACGATGATTACATCAAAGCCGGCCGCTTCGCATAATATTATACTTTCCCTTGTTTTTTGAGCTACACCACCTAAAGAACTGCCTGATGCAGTAGGCCTTATAAAAGCATGTTCATTTTTTACTAAACGCTCCATTCTGGTTTTATCTCCTAATATACTCCCTTTTGATAAACTACTTGTAGGGTCAACAGCTAAGACCGCTACGCGATGCCCTTTACGGGTCAATAAATTGCCAAAGGCTTCTATAAATGTACTTTTCCCTACGCCGGGAACTCCTGTTATCCCTATGCGAATGCTGTTAATACACTTGGGTAAGCATTGGCTGATTAATTGATCTGCTTGATATGAAGCGGACTTATTTTGACTTTCGATCATAGTAATTCCTTGACTTAAAGCTATAGCATCGCCATTTACGATCGATTTTTTTAGATCTGTAACACTTGGCTGTTTTTTTCTTAATTTTTGAATCTTTTCAATGGAAGATTTGCTTATTTTTGACATATATCAGATTCTATTTAACAAAAGTAATCATATCCGATATATCTAAAACATTTAAGCTAATCCATCTAACAATACGTTTTTAAATCCAATTTTGAAATCTATTATCTGCAATTTCCATTCTTTTGATTATGTTCCCGTAAGACTCAATGACGCATTTCTAAAGCTGCAAAATATTGATGCAAGCAATAATGATCAGCTGAAAAAAGAAATACAAAGACAAATTAATCAGCAAAATGGTAAAATAGGCTATGGCGGTTGGTTAGAAAAGCGTTCTCTTTATGCTAAAAATAAACTTTTTAATCAGCAGCCTAAAAGAAACATTCACTTAGGTTATGATTTTTGGTGTGAATCAGGCTCATCTGTTATCACTCCTTTAGATGCTAAGGTGTGGTCGCTGCAAAATAATGATCAAAATGGAGATTACGGACCTACGATCATCCTAAGACATTCTAAGAAACACCTTGATCTATATACATTATATGGACATTTAAGTTTAGAGAGTTTAGCTATTCATGAAGTAGGAGATGAAATAAAAGCCGGTCAAGAATTAGGTTATATTGGGAATATACAAGTAAACGGTAATTATGTTCCGCATCTTCATTTTCAGTTGATGTCAAGCTTGCTTAATTACAAGGGTGATTTTCCGGGAGTGGTTGCAGAAGCTCATTTAAAGGATTATTTAAAAGTTGTGCATCATCCTGACCTAATATTGAAATGCCTGTAAAATATTTTTATTACAATTTTAATAATCACTCTTTGAATTCTGTAAATTAAGTGATTAACTTTACAAAAAATTAAATAAATATATTTTGAAAACAATTTACACAGCTAAAACAAAAACAACAGGCGGTAGAAAAGGTCATGCAAGCTCTATAGATAATGGACCAATAGATATGCAACTTAGTATTCCAAAGGAAATGGGAGGTAAGGGTAAAGATGGTGCTAATCCTGAGCAGCTGTTTGGAGCAGCTTATTCTGCTTGTTTTGGTGGAGCGGTAGAGTTAGTAGCTGGTCAGCATAATGTTAATATAGGGGAAGACTTTTATGTAGAAGCACATGTAAGCATTGGTAAAACCGATGATGATGGTTTGTTATTAGGAGTGGTTCTTGATACTTATTTACCTAATGTGACTGACAAATCTATTGGTGAAAAAATTATTAATGAAGCACATGAAATTTGTCCATTTTCTAAAGCAACAAGAGAAAATATAGATGTTACGCTCAACTTACTTTTAGAAGAATAATCTTTTTACATTTTTACTTAATCATGTCTGACTAAGATATTAGATTTAAGATTGGAGACTCAAGAATCATGACCTTCCCTAAATAATGTTGACCGTTTTGGTTATTATTCATCTTTAATTATTAGAGGACAATTATGAGCCTGAGTTTTTTTTGGTCAATAAAGTTATGGTGACTCAATGTATAATACCACTACAAATTGAGACCATTAGTGAAGTTTAAAATTTAATAACTTTAAACAATGAAAAAATTCGAAAATCAAGAAGAAAATTCAAATCAAAATTCAAAATTACTCGTGTCCGACTAAGATATTAGGTTTTAGATAAAATTTAAATAACACAATATTAATTAATTAATTAAATATTATCACAGCAATTTATTAGCCTTCTATCCATCACCTACTTCAGTAAGTTACTATAAAACTAAGCATTTCAAATCGCTCATCATAAGCACAAAGCATGGATGTTATATATTTTAATAGGACAACAATGAAAATAAATTAAAGCATGAATAAAACATGATGAAAATTAATGAATTATCATTTGTTAGCTTAAAATATATTACTACATTTGCAATCCTTAAAATAAAAAGGATTATATATAAAAATTATGCCAACAATTTCCCAATTAGTTAGAAAAGGTAGAACAACCACGACTAAGAAGAGTAAATCGGCTGCATTAGATTCATGTCCGCAAAAGCGCGGTGTGTGTACACGTGTTTACACTACTACACCAAAAAAACCTAACTCTGCAATGAGAAAAGTTGCACGTGTTAGACTTACCAATGGTAAAGAGGTAAATGCTTACATACCAGGAGAAGGACATAATCTACAAGAGCACTCGATAGTATTAGTCAGAGGTGGAAGAGTTAAAGACTTACCCGGAGTACGTTATCACGTTGTGCGTGGGGCGTTAGATACTGCCGGAGTAGAAGGTAGATTACAACGCCGTAGTAAATACGGAGCTAAACGACCTAAAAAGAAGTAAATAAAGAGAACTCATGAGGAAAAGACAAAATCATAAACGCCCAATATTACCTGATCCAAGATTTCATGATCAGTTGGTTACACGTTTTGTAAACATGATGATGCTAGACGGGAAAAAGTCAGTAGCATTTAAAATATTCTATGATGCCATAGATATTGTGGAAAATAAAAAAGAAGATGAAGAAAAAACTTCATTAGAAGTTTGGAAAGATGCATTATCTAACATTATGCCACATATTGAAGTTAGAAGTCGCAGAATAGGTGGAGCTACATTTCAAATACCTACGCAAATAAGACCAGATCGTAAAATTTCTACTGCTATGAAATGGATGATTCGCTATGCTAGAAGTAGAAATGAGAAAACTATGGCGGCAAAATTAGCCGCTGAGATATTATCCGCCTACAAAGAAGAAGGCGCAGCAGTTAAGAAAAAAGTTGATACACATAGAATGGCTGAAGCTAATAAAGCATTTTCACATTTTAGATTCTGATAGATTATGGCACAAAGAGATTTAAAATTTACAAGAAATATTGGGATTGCCGCTCATATTGATGCGGGAAAGACCACGACTACTGAAAGAATTCTGTATTATACAGGAATTAGTCATAAAATTGGTGAAGTTCATGATGGTGCAGCCGTCATGGATTGGATGGATCAAGAGCAAGAAAGAGGTATTACTATTACTTCTGCAGCAACACATTGTACATGGCCTTACCAGGGAAAAGATTATGTGGTAAATATAATTGATACCCCTGGACACGTTGACTTCACCGTTGAAGTTGAACGCTCTTTAAGAGTATTAGATGGTGTGATTGCTTTGTTTAGTGCTGTTGATGGGGTTGAGCCTCAATCTGAGACTGTTTGGCGTCAAGCTGATAAATATAAAGTACCTAGGTTAGGTTTCGTTAATAAAATGGACCGTCAGGGGGCTAACTTTTTTATGGTTTGTAACCAGGTCAAGGAAATGTTAGGTGGAAATCCTGTTCCTTTACAAGTGCCCATAGGTGATGAGGCTGACTTTAAAGGTGTAGTTGATTTAATTTCAAAAAAAGCTATTGTTTGGAATGAATCTGATTATGGTATGACCTATGAAGAAATTGATATTCCGGAAGATTTGACTGAGCAAGTTGATAAATATAGAGCCGAATTAGTTGAGGCAGTAGCTGAATACGATGAAGAATTGATGGAAAAGTTCTTTGAAGATGAAGATTCTATCACTGAAGACGAAATTATCAATGCTTTAAGGGCAGCAACAATAGATATGTCTATTATACCCATGATGTGTGGTTCAGCCTTTAAAAATAAAGGAGTTCAAGCCTTGTTAGATGCGGTTATGAGATATCTGCCTTCTCCTATTGATGTTGATTCTATAGAAGGTGTTAATCCGAATACCCAAGAGGAAGAAACCAGAAAGCCTGATGTGAAGTCTCCATTTTCTGCCTTAGCATTCAAAATTGCTACAGATCCCTATGTAGGTAGATTGGCTTTTTTTAGAACTTATTCAGGTAGATTAGATGCTGGATCTTATGTTTATAACAACCGATCCGGAAAAAAAGAAAGAATTTCCAGAATGTATCAAATGCATTCTAATAAGCAACAACCTATTGATTTTATCGAAGCAGGAGATATTGGTGCAGCAGTAGGGTTCAAGGATATTAAAACAGGTGATACCTTAACCGATATGGATAACCCGATTTTGCTTGAGTCAATGACTTTCCCTGATCCGGTTATTGGTGTTGCAGTAGAACCTAAGACTAAAGCAGATGTTGAAAAAATGGGTAATGCTTTAGCAAAATTAGCTGAGGAAGATCCTACTTTTCAGGTCAAGACAGATGAAGCTTCTGGTCAAACGATTATATCCGGTATGGGTGAATTGCATATTGATATTATTATCGATAGAATGAAGCGTGAATTTAAGGTTGAAGTTAATGTAGGTGAGCCACAAGTAGAGTATAAAGAAGCTATCAAGCAAACGAAACAACACCGTGAAACTTACAAGAAACAAACCGGTGGTCGAGGTAAATTTGCTGATATCGATTTTGAAATAGGCCCTGTTGGTGAAGATTTTGAAGAAGAAAAAGGATTACAATTTATAGACGAGATTAAAGGTGGTAATATACCTAAAGAATTCATTCCTTCTGTACAAAAAGGTTTTGAAGACTCAATGAAAAATGGTCCATTAGCAGGATTTGAGATTGATAGTATGAAAATCACCTTGAAAGATGGTTCTTATCACCCGGTCGACTCAGATCAGTTATCATTTGAAGTTGCCGCAAACTTAGGTTTTAAAACAGCTGCTAAGGCAGCAGGTGCTGTGGTGTTGGAACCTATGATGAAAGTTGAAGTTGTTACACCAGAGGATAATATGGGTGATGTTGTAGGTGACCTTAATAGAAGAAGAGGTCAGGTAAATGATATGTTTGACAGGAGTGGAGCTAAAATTGTAAAAGCAGTTGTACCATTAGCTGAAATGTTTGGTTATGTTACTACACTTAGAACATTATCATCAGGAAGAGCAACATCTACAATGGAGTTTTCTCACTACGAAGAAACCCCTCAAAATATATCAGAACAAATTATCGCTAAAGCCAAAGGCTTGACTACTAATCAAGAATAATTAATATGAATCAGAAAATAAGAATAAAATTAAAGTCTTACGATCATAATTTAGTAGATAAGTCTGCTGAAAAAATTGTAAAGACAGTAAAAACAACAGGTGCAGTAATCACGGGACCTATACCATTACCAACAAAATCTCGAGTGTTTACAGTTTTGCGTTCGCCGCACGTAAACAAAAAATCGAGAGAGCAATTTCAATTAGATTCATTCAAAAGATTGTTAGATATTTATAGTTCTTCATCTAAAACAATCGACGCTTTAATGAAACTTGAATTGCCAAGTGGTGTAGAAGTCGAAATTAAAGTATAAGTAAGATAAATAATTAAAATAAATAAATATGTCTGGGTTATTAGGAAAAAAAATAGGTATGACCAGTTTGTATGATGAAAATGGTAAAAACTTACCATGTACAGTTATACAAGCCGGACCATGCTCAGTTACCCAAGTCAGAACCAAAGAGGTTGACGGGTATGAAGCCCTTCAACTTGGTTTCGATGACAAATCAGACAAAAATACTTCAAAAGCTCTCAAAAAACATTTTGAAAAAGCAGGAACCGGAGTTAAAAGTCAAGTCAGCGAATTCAAGTTTGAAGGTGATGATTATAAATTAGGAGATGAAATTAAAGTAGATGTCTTCGAAGAAGGTGAATTTGTAGATATTTCTGGTAAAACTAAGGGTAAAGGTTTTCAGGGTGTCGTTAAAAGACATGGCTTTAGTGGAGTAGGTGATAAAACACATGGTCAAGGTGACCAGCTAAGAGCCGGTGGTTCAGTAGGTGGTGCTTCTGATCCTTCAAGGGTTTTTAAAGGAACTAGAATGGCTGGGCAGACTGGTAACAAAAATGTTACAGTCCAAAATCTCAGAATTCTAAAAATAGATGTGGATAACAATTTGATTGTAGTTAAAGGTTGTGTCCCCGGACATAAGAATGCTTATTTAAAGATTCAAAAGTAATGGAAGCAAAAGTATTTGATCATAAAGGTAAAGAAACCGGCAAGAAAGTTCAACTCAGTGAAGAAATTTTTGGAATATCGCCAAATGAACATGCCGTTTATTTAGATATTAAACAATATCGAGCTAATTTAAGACAAGGCACTCATAAGTCTAAAGAACGTGCTGAAATTAAAGGAAGTGGTAAAAAGATAAAACGTCAAAAAGGTACCGGTACTGCTAGAGCAGGTGATATTAAATCACCTATCTTTAGAGGTGGTGGTCGCGTTTTTGGCCCAAGACCAAAAAACTATGGTTTTAAGGTTAATAAGAAAGTTAAAAGATTAGCAAGAATTTCAGCTTTGTCTCAAAAGTTAGCTGATAATGAAATCATCTTTGTAGAAGATTTTAATTTTGATCAACCTAAAACAAAACAGTTTAAGGAGGTTGTGAATTCTTTGAAATTAAATGAGAAAAAAACAATTTTTGCATTTGGTAATCCAAATAAAAACGTATATTTGTCATCTCGTAATTTGGAGCGGTGTAATGTTGTAAATTACACACAATTAAACACTTACAATATTTTAAACAATAAATATCTAGTGTTATCTTTGTCGGCTCTAGAACAATTAGAGTCCAATTTAAAAGTTGATTAGTTGCTATGGAATATTTTATTAAACCTATTATAACTGAAAAAGCCACTGACGATAGTGAATTAAATAATCGTTTTTGGTTTAAAGTTGACAAGAAAGCTAACAAGTTTGACATTAAAACGGTTATAGAACACACATACGATGTAAAAGTTTCTAAAGTTAGGACTATGAATATCAAGCCTAAAAGTAAGAGTCGTTTTACAAAAACAGGTGTCATATCCGGTGCTACTTCAGCTTATAAAAAAGCAATAGTTGATTTAAAAGATGGAGATACCATTGATATATATAGCAACCTTTAATATAGAAGTATGGCTGTAAAGAAAATAAAACCTACAACTCCAGGTCAACGATTTAAAATCGCCAACGGTTTTGATGCGTTAACCACAGATAAGCCGGAGAAGAGCTTGTTAAAGAGTTATAAGAAAACCGGTGGAAGAAATAACAACGGTAGAATGACCATGCGTTATAAAGGTGGAGGTCATAAAAAAAGATATAGATTAGTTGACTTTAAGAGAAACAAACCTGATGTAGATGCAGAAGTTAAAACTGTTGAATACGATCCTAATCGTTCAGCATTTATATCTTTGATTGAATATGAGGATGGTGAAAAAAGTTATATAATAGCTCCTACGGGAATCAAAGTTGGTCAAACTGTAAAAACATCAGTTTCTTCAAATGAAGTTCGTGTTGGTGATTATCTTGCTTTAAAGTCAATCCCTTACGGAACTATTGTGTCTTGTATAGAGCTTCATCCTGGTCAGGGTGCAACCCTAGCTAGAAGTGCAGGAACTTTTGCACAGTTAATAGCTAAAGAAGGAAAATATGTTACTGTTAAATTGCCATCAGGTGAAGTTAGATTGATTCTTTCCAGCTGTTATGCTATGGTTGGTTCAGTGTCTAATAGTGATCATCAATTGGTTATTTCTGGAAAAGCAGGAAGAAGTAGATGGTTAGGAAAGAGACCTAGAACACGTGCAGTAGTTATGAATCCGGTAGATCATCCTATGGGTGGTGGTGAAGGTAAAGCTTCAGGTGGTCATCCAAGATCTAGAAAAGGTTTATCTGCTAAAGGTTATAAAACCAGAAAACCATCCAAGTCAAGTAACAAACACATCATTGAACGAAGAAAAAAATAAGCTATGCCTAGATCATTAAAAAAAGGACCTTACGTTCACTATAAATTACAAAGAAAAATAGAACAGGCTGAAAGCTCCGGTAAAAAGCAAGTCATTAAAACCTGGTCTAGATCATCATTAATCACTCCTGATTTTGTTGGTAAAACTTTTGGAGTACATAATGGAAAACAATTTATACCTGTTTTTATCACTGAAAATATGGTTGGACATAAGCTAGGTGAGTTTTCTCCAACTCGTACATTTAGAGGTCACACTAGTGCCAAAAACAAAAAAGCATAATTATGGGGGTTAAGAAAAGAAATAGAGCTGAGTTTATTAAAGAGAGAAAAGAATCTGTTGCTTTTGCTAAGTTAAACAATTGTCCTACATCCCCTCGTAAAATGAGGTTAGTAGCTGATACTGTTAGAAACGAAAGTGTAGAATCAGCATTGTCTAAGTTAAAATTTACAAATCGTGAATCTGCACAAAGAATTGAAAAGTTGCTACTTTCTGCGATAGCGAATTGGCAAAATAAAAACGAAGATAGAGACCTTGAATCAGCAGGATTATATATAAAAGAAATAAAAGTCGATAGTGCAGGTATGTTAAAACGACTTAGACCAGCTCCACAGGGTAGAGCTCACAGAATAAGAAAAAGATCAAATCATGTCACCTTAATTTTAGGTGAAAATCATAATGAACAATAAACTATGGGTCAAAAGACAAATCCTATTGGTAACAGACTGGGCATCATAAAAGGTTGGGATTCAAACTGGTATGGTGGAAGAAGACATGGTGAATATATTAAAGAAGATGATAAAATTCGCAAGTATATTCATGCTAGATTATCTAAAGCCAGTGTTTCAAAAATTGTTATCGAAAGAACACTTAAAATTGTTACTATTACAATTACGACTGCACGTCCTGGAATTATCATAGGTAAAGGCGGTCAGGAGGTTGATAAGCTCAAAGAAGAGTTAAAAAAATTAACATCTAAAGATGTTCAAGTTAATATTTATGAAATAAAGCGACCAGAATTAGATGCTTTTTTAGTTGCTTCGAGTATAGCGCGACAAGTAGAGAATAGAATTTCTTACAGAAGAGCGATTAAGATGGCAATTGCTGCTACTATGCGTATTAATGCAGAAGGGATTAAGATTCAAATATCAGGTCGATTGAATGGTGCTGAAATGGCACGAGTTGAGACGTTTAAAGAAGGTAGAATTCCACTTTCTACATATCGAGCTGATATCGATTTTTCTATTGCAGAAGCACAAACCACTTATGGTAAGTTAGGTATTAAAGTTTGGATTATGAAAGGAGAAGTGTATGGTAAACGTGAGCTGACTCCATTATTAGGATTTTCAAAAAATGATAATAAGGGTAAAGGTAAAAGATCAAACCCAAAACGTAATAAATAAGATAACTTATTATGCTACAGCCTAAAAAGACGAAATATAGAAAGCAGCAGAAAGGAAAGATGAAAGGTAATTCTCAAAGAGGACATCGCCTTTCTAACGGAACTTTTGGTATAAAATCTTTAGATTCAAGCTTTATAACTTCAAGACAAATTGAAGCAGCTCGTATTGCAGCTACTCGATACATGAAAAGGGATGGTTCTTTATGGATAAAAATATTTCCTGATAAACCTATTACAAGTAAACCTTTAGAAGTTAGAATGGGTAAAGGTAAAGGTGCCGTAGAATATTACGCTGCTCCTGTTAAACCGGGAAGGATAATTATTGAAATCGGTGGAGTATCTATGCGTGTTGCAAAAGAAGCATTGCGTTTAGCATCTCAAAAGTTACCCGTTAAAACTAAATTTGTTGTAGCAAGAGATTATCAAGAATAAATTATGAAAAAGTCAGAGATAAAAAATAAGTCATTAACAGAGTTAAAAGAAGCACTTGCAAATGAACAGCAAAATTATAGAAATTTAAAGCTTACACATTCTGTTAGTCCATTAGAAAATCCGTCTGAGATTAAATCATTAAGACGTTCTATTGCTAGAATAAAAACAGAAATAACTTTAAAGTCGGCTCAGTAACATAAGATTATGGAAAATAGAAATTTAAGAAAAGAAAGAGTAGGAATTGTTTCCAGCGATAAAATGGTAAAGTCAATTGTTGTTAAAGAAACAAAAAAGACAAAACACCCCAAGTATGGAAAGTTCGTTCTTAAGACCAAAAAATATATTGCTCACGACGAAAAGGAAGATTCCAAGCCTGGCGATAAAGTGAAAATAATGGAAACAAGACCATTAAGTAAGACTAAAAGATGGAGATTAGTAGACATTTTAGAAAGAGCTAAATAATATGGTACAACAAGAATCAATATTAAAAGTTGCTGATAATACTGGTGCGAAAAAAGTACAAGTAATTAAAGTTTTAGGTGGTACTAAAAGACGATACGCTTCAGTTGGTGATAAGGTAGTTGTTAGTGTTAAAAGCGCAACACCAAATGGTAATATAAAATCAGGTGAAATTTCTACTGGTGTTATCGTTAGGACCAATAAGGAAGTAAGAAGAAAAGACGGATCTTATATAAGGTTTGATGATAATTCTGTGGTTCTTTTAGCACAAACTGGAGAAATGAGAGGAACTAGAGTTTTTGGACCTATTGCTAAAGAACTACGTGAAAATAAATTTATGAAAATTGTATCTTTAGCACCAGAGGTACTATAATCTATTAACATGAAGAAATTCAAATTTAAAACAGGAGATAAGGTTATCGTAAATACCGGTGTCGATAAGGGCAAAACCGGACAAATATTACAAATATTAACCAAACATAATCGAGCAATTGTTGAAGGTATTAATATAGTTCATAAACATCAAAAGCCTTCTGCCAATAATCCTCAAGGAGGTATCAAAGAAGTGGAAGCTTCTATAGATATTTCAAATTTATCACATGTAGATAAAGAGGGTAATGCTACAAGAGTTGGTTTTAGAATTAATAATGATGGCAAAAAAGAAAGATTTGCTAAAAAATCAGGTGAAGTTATATAGATATGAGTTACGTACCCAGATTAAAACAAGAGTATAAAGAGAAAATATTACCCGAGTTAACCCAAGAGTTTAGTTATAATAACTCTATGGAAGTGCCTAAGCTTACTAAGATTGTTGTAAGTCGTGGAGTGGGTGAAGCAGTTTCAGATAAAAAACTTATCGATAAAGCCGTTGACGAATTAACACTCATTACCGGTCAAAAAGCAGTTCCTACTAAATCTAAGAAAGATGTTGCATCTTTTAAACTGAGAAAAGGTATGCCCATAGGTGCTATGGTTACCTTAAGAGGGGCAAAAATGTATGAATTTTTAGATAGACTTATAACCATTGCTTTACCGCGAGTAAGAGATTTTAACGGTATAAAAAGTAATGGTTTTGATGGTAGAGGCAACTATAATTTGGGTGTAGAAGAACAAATTATATTTCCTGAAATTAATATAGATAAAGTAAACAAGGTTTCAGGCTTTGATATAAGTTTCGTTACAACAGCACAAACTGATCAAGAAGCTAAGTCTTTATTAACCCAATTAGGATTACCTTTTAAAAAGAAATAATTATGGCTAAGGAATCAATGAAAGCGCGTGAAATTAAACGCCAAAGAACAGTTGAAAAATACGCAGAAAAAAGAAAAGCTCTAAAAGAAGCTGGTGATTATGAGGCTCTACAAAAGCTTCCAAGAGATGCATCACCTGTAAGATTACATAATAGATGTAAACTAACCGGTCGACCTAAGGGTTATATGAGACATTTTGGAATTTCAAGAGTCATGTTTAGACAATTAGCTAATAATGGTCTTATACCTGGTATTAAAAAAGCAAGTTGGTAAATAAGTAAGAAAATATTATGAATATAGATCCAGTTTCAGATTACTTAACAAGAGTTAGAAATGCCTTAGCAGCATCTCATAGGGTTGTAGAAATCCCAGCCTCAAATCTTAAGAAAGAGATAACCAAAATACTTTTTGATCAAGGTTATATTTTGAGTTATAAATGTATTGATGATGATGTTCAAGGAATAATAAAAATAGCTCTTAAATATGATAAGTTAACAAATGATTCTGTAATTAAAAAATTACAAAGAATTAGTAGACCTGGTTTAAGAAGATATGTTGATCATAACAATATTCCAAGAGTTTTAAACGGATTAGGAATATCCATCATTTCTACATCTCATGGTCTAATGACAGGTAAGCAAGCAAAGTCTAACAATGTAGGTGGAGAAGTTCTCTGCTACGTTTATTAATACGAAGTTAATATGTCTAGAATAGGATTAAGTCCCATAGTAATACCCGAAAATGTTGACGTTACAATTGATGATAATATTATCACGGTTAAGGGTAAGTTAGGTGAATTATCACAAGAATTCAGTGGAATAGATATTGAAAAAGAGGATGGTGAAATCAAACTCAAAAGACCTAACGATAAAAAAACTGTTAAATCAAAGCATGGTTTGTATAGAGCTTTAATCAATAATATGGTTGTT